>Ga0210017_1000033_pt1 | contig 87132 bp, 72 predicted proteins | sample CryGeyCG2014_020_FD_183966 | JGI IMG/M metagenome (GOLD analysis project Ga0210017, IMG submission 183966) | Groundwater microbial communities from aquifer - Crystal Geyser CG08_land_8/20/14_0.20 (SPAdes) (version 2) | ecosystem: Environmental > Aquatic > Deep subsurface > Groundwater | place... | reverse complement strand
CGACCAATAATGGAAATGTTACTGAAAAGTTTAACATCAAGGGTCAAAACTCTGCTAATTGGTTGTTAAAAGCCACCGCCGGCTCAAATGAGTATGTGCACAAATTTTCTAAAAACAGTGGCGGACTATGGTAAAAGTGATAAAACCTCTTCCAAGGGGAAAAACTGTTAAATGGTTTCAGAATCTTTTCGATTTTTTCCAGGAACGGTTTGGATTTTAAGATTTGACAGAAATTTTACATTTTGGTAGCGTTTGTAATGTAAGGAAAATCTTAAAGGTCGAGAAATTTAACCCGCCAAAATTTCAAAAAACTTAAGCGGGCAAGAATTTAATTAAAATACAAAAAATGAAAAAATTAGGTTTAGGAATTTTAATTGGAATTGTAGTTTTAGCGCTTTCTGGAGTAGCGGTAGCGATTTCAAATCAAGGAGCAGATAAGGCAAAAGCACCGGATTTAGAAAAGATAGAATTTATTCACTGGAAGAAAGATTTCGCTAAACCCGAGGCAGCGAAGGCACCCAAAACACCAACCTGCTATGCTTTCTTAGGTAAATACGGAAAAACCTATCTAAAGTGGACGACTTTGCCGGTAAAGTATGTTATTAATCCTGTAAATCCTGTTCAGACTTTGGATGAAACTTTTGTTACCAGCGCTGTAGGTACTTCAGCTGAAACTTGGGATGCGGCAACTGGTCAAGAGATAATGAATGGCTACACAGTGGATAACACAGTGGTCTACGGAGTTCAGGATTATAAGAACGCCATTACTTTTGGTAATTATCCAACTGCTGGAGTAATTGCCGTCACCGCTGTTTGGTATAATCCAGCCACTAAAGCCATTGTTGAGTTTGATGTGATGTTTGACACTGATTGGACTTGGGGAGATGCGGCTCTTGATTCGGCAAAGATGGATTTGCAGAATATCGCTACTCACGAGCTTGGTCATGGTGTTGGCTTGGCTGATGTCTATGATTCGGTTTGTTCTTTGGTGACGATGTATGGTTATTCTGACTATGGAGAGATAATCAAAAGAACCCTTGAACAGCCAGATATTACCGGTCTTCAGACACTCTACGGAAAGTAATTAATAAGCGTAGTAGATAATTTAGATTATAAAAATTAAGTGGAAACAAAATCCCTCGGTTTTGAGGGATTTTGTTTTTGGTCAGAATTGAGGTAAAATAAAAAAATTATGAAGAAAATTCTGCTTTTTTTCGCCTCTTTATTTATTGGAATTGGTCTTTTGGTGTGGGTTTTTCGCTTTATTGACTGGGAAGAGATTAAATTGGCCCTTTTGATTTTCTCTGGCTGGCAAGGAATAATAATTTTATTGCTTACCGGGCTAATCTTGTTTATCGGAATGTGGAAATGGAAAGTAATTTTAAAAAGTCAGGGATATAATCTGTCCAATCAAAAATTAATTGGTCCCTATTTTGCTTATTTTTCAATAAGTTATCTTTTCCCGGTGGTGTTTTTTGGAGGAGAAATTTTTAGAGTTTACATTTTAAAAGAAAAATTTTCTATTCCCTGGAAAAAAGGAATAACTTCGGTTATTATTGATAGAATTTTAGAGGCGACCTTATTTCTGATTACTATTTTTGCCGGTCTTGCCTTTTTTCTTTTAAAGACCGGTTTTCCCCCAAAAAATTTGGGAATAATTTTAGCGGTAGTCCTTATTTTTTTTAGTGCCGGAATTGGTTTTTTTTATTTTGAAAGCTTCAAAAGAAAAAGCATAATTAGATTTTTTATCAATTTTTTTAATCACAAACGATTCCTTAATCAGGAACCACTGGATGTTGAAAAAGAAATTTTTAATTTTTTTAGACTAAAAAAAAGAGCAACGTGGAATGGATTTGGCTTAACCCTTTTAAAGGTTGTCATTACTTGGTTAAGATGCTGGGTTTTATTATTGTTTTTGGGGAAAAGCGTTGGGGTTCTCCCTGCTTTATCTATTTTGGGTTTTTATTATTTTGCTCTTATGATTCCCATTCCTGCCGCTTTAGGATCTCATGAGATAGTGCAAGTATTTACTTTTGGTACCCTGGGTCTTGGAGCAGGTGTTGCCCCTGCTTTTACTATGATTCAAAGGGGGGCGGAGTTAATTTTGGCCCTTATTGGGATAATAACATTCTTTAAATTGGGGGTGGGATTACTTCGCACCGTTTTGTTTAGTAAAATCGAGAATTTAATGGGTAATAGAAACAATCATATATGAGATTTTCCATAAAGACAAAAGGATTTAACGATGTTATTGATATTACTTCCCAAGTTTCGCGGGAAGTTGAAAAATCCAAAGTGAAGGACGGTCTATGTTTGGTATCTTCGCCAGGGTCAACCTGCGGAATAACGACAATAGAATATGAAGATGGTTTAATTGAAGATTTAAAAAGAATCTTAGAGAAGATTGCCCCGATGAGTAAAGACTACGAGCACTGCAAAAAGTGGGGAGATTGCAACGGTTACGCCCACATTAGGTCAGCTTTGATTAAACCGTTTTTGGCGATACCTGTTGAAAATGGAAGATTGGTTTTAGGCCAATGGCAAAATATTGCCCTCTTGGATTTTGACAACCGACCAAGAGAAAGAGAAATAATGGTTAAGATTGTTGGAAAATAAGAATCTGCTTGTTGCTTTATATAATACTGAATGCGCATTGATGTAAGACTTCTGACGGGGTAAAATAAATTAAATAATATGTTAGGGATTAAAATCAATCGAATTGTTAAATATTTAGTTTTGAGTGATTTGGTTTTCTGGGCTGGTTGGGGTTTGGTTACTCCTGTTTTTGCTATATTTATTATAGAAAAAATTGAAGGGGGATCGGCTTTTGTAGCCGGGATGTCGGCAGCTATTTATTGGATTTTAATGTCTTTTTTAAGAATCCCGATTGGAATATTTTTGGATACCTGTCCCGGAGAAAGAGATGATTACTGGTTTTTAACAGTGGGGTTGTTTATTGCCGCTTTAGTTCCTTTTGGATTTATATTTGCCTCGACACCTTTACATATTTATCTTCTTCAGGCAGTTCATGCGGTGGGTATAGCAATGTCTCTTTCTGGGTGGTCGGCAATTTTTACCAGACATATTGATAAAGGACAGGAGGCTACCGAATGGGGGATAGATGCTACTTCAGTCGGCTTTGGAACTGGAATTTCGGGAGCAATTGGCGGTTGGGCAGTAACCCAGTTTGGTTTTAATCCTGTTTTTATCGCCGTAGGAATTTTAGGTTTAATTGGCGCCGCTTTGCTTTTTTGCATAAGAAACAACATTAAAGGAGTTTTTGATCACGGCCTGCATTTTTCTTTTAAGGAAATTTTTCAAAAAGAAGAAAAGATATGAAGAATCAAGAACTTGCAAAGATATTTTATGAGATAGCCGATTTTTTGGAAATGGAAGGGGTGCAATTTAAACCTTACGCTTATCGGAAAGCAGCGATTACTTTAGAAACCCTGGAGGAAGAAGTGGAGGAGGTTTATAGAAAAGGAGGCCCAAAAGCCCTGGAGGCAATCCCGGGGGTAGGAGAGAGTATTGCTGAAAAAATTGAAGAATATTTGAAAACCGGCAAAATAAAATATTACCAAGACCTTAAAAAGAAAACTCCGGTCAATATAGAAGAGTTGGTTCGGGTTGAAGGAATAGGTCCCAAAAAAGTTAAGGTTTTGCATCAAAAATTGGGAATCAGAAATTTAAAAGACTTGGAAAGGGCAGTTAAAGCCCATAAAATTGCTCCCCTGTTTGGTTTTGGAGTAATCACGGAAAAAAATATTTTAGAAGGGATTGAATTTTTGAAAAGAAGTAGGGGCAGATTTCTTTTGGGAGAAATTTTACCTAAAGTAAAAGAAGTTTACGAAAAATTAAAAAGCTTAAAAGAAGTTGAGAAAATAGATCTGGCAGGGTCGGTTAGAAGAATGAAAGAAACCATTGGCGATGTTGATTTTTTAGTAATTTCAAGAAATCCGTCGAGAGTGATGGATTTTTTTGTTTCTTTGCCCGGGGTAGTAAAAATTTGGGGTAAAGGTTTGACCAAGTCCTCGGTTAGGACAAGAGAGGGTTTTGATATGGATATTAGGGTGGTTCGTAAAAAAAGCTATGGATCTGCCCTCCAATATTTTACCGGCTCAAAAGAACACAATATCGCCATTAGAAAAATTGCCATGGAGCGGGGTTTAAAACTTTCAGAATACGGGTTATTTAGGGGGAAAAGAATGATTGCCAGAAAAACTGAGGAGGAAATTTATAAAGCCCTAGGCATGCAGTGGATTCCTCCCGAAATGAGGGAGAATCAAGGAGAGATAGAAGCGGCTCTGGAGGGTAAATTACCAAAAATCATAGGTTTCAAGGATATTCATGGAGATTTACATTGTCATTCAAAATGGGACGGAGGTGGAAATTCAATTGAAGAAATGATAGAAGCTGCTCAAAAAATGGGTTATCAATATTTGGGAATTGCTGACCACACAAAATTTTTAAGAATTGAACATGGTTTAGATGAGAAAAAATTGGCTTTACAAAGAAAAGAAATTGATAAAATAAATGTCAAATGTCAAATGTCAAATTGCAAACCCAGCACCAGAGCAAAGCTCGGTGCTGGACTAGTCCCGCACCGAAACGAAGTTTCTGGTGCGGGGTTTAAAGTTTTGCAGGGATGCGAGACGAATATTTTGAACGATGGCTCAATAGATATTAAAGATGAGGCTTTAAAAAAATTAGATTTTGTGATAGCTGGAATTCACTCCAATTTCAAAATGGAAAAAACTAAGATGACTGAAAGGATAATTAAAGCAATGAAAAATCAAAATGTTGACATTATTTCTCATCCCACTGGAAGAATAATTAAAAGGCGTGACGAATATCAAATTGATTTCGATAAAATTTTAAGAGTTGCTAAAGAAACAGGAACAATTTTGGAAATCAACTCTTTTCCAGAAAGATTAGATTTAAATGACCAAAATATTCGCCGAGCCAAAGAAGCCAGAGTGAAAATGATAATCAATACCGATTCCCATCATAAAGATCAGCTGCGTTTTATTGAATTTGGCATTGCCCAGGCTCGCCGCGGCTGGGCCGAAAAAGAAGACATTATTAATACCCAATCTCTTGAAAGACTTTTAAAATATTTCAAATAAAAAACTCGCTTAGGCGAGTTTTAAGTTTTAATTTCAGGCAATTTTTCTTTAATTTCTGAAATAAAAGGACAGCGAAGAAAATCTAACAAAATGAACGGTAGGCAATCAATACATTGCAAAGTAAAACTTCCAAACCAAACAGATTTTTTTATAAAATTAATAAATTGCTCTTTTTCTTTTATACCTCGATAAGGGATACTATCTCCTATTTCTTTTTGGATTAATTCCAATCCGACCTCACTAGCCAATATTTCTTTATACAAACAATCATTTTGAGAGCAACTTGATTTTCTTTGCAGATCGATTTCTTGTTCAAATTTTTTATTTTTTAGATGACCAACTTCGTGAGATAGAATGAAAAGACTTGTTATCTGTTTTTTGAAATTTCCAGAAATGGCAAGATCTATAATTTCGTAACTTAAAAAAATTACACAGAAAATTTCCCCCTTTGATTTTATTTGCAAAAATAAACCGTCGGTTTGGTTGACACAAAGAAAAGAAAGAAAGAATTTTGAAGCGAATATTGATATACCTTCTTTTTTTATTTCCTCAAAAAGTTTCTTAAATGAAGGATTTTTCTCTCCTAATTCTAAAAATTTTTTTAACTTCTCCTTTCCCCTTATTTGATAGTAAATCCGATCCATTGACATCATTGCTCGAACCATTAAATGTTCAAAGATTTTAAAAGAACTTCTCAATTTATCACCCCCTTGTCATCTATTTATTTTTGTTTATAATTTTATAAAAGTCAAGGTTTATGCCAATAGAAAAATCAGCTGGTGCAGTAATTTTTAGGAAAGAAAAAGATACGATAGAGTATCTTCTTTTGCATTATCAAGCTAAGCATTGGGATTTTCCCAAAGGAAATATTGAGAAGGGTGAGAAATTAGAAGACACGGTGAGAAGGGAAGTGAAGGAGGAAACTGGGATTGAAAATATTAAGTTTGCTCTTGGATTCAAAGAAGCTATAAAATATTTTTACAAATTGAAAGGGAGAAATATCTTTAAAATAGTTACTTTTTTCTTAGCCGAAACTAAAACTAAAGAAGTAAAAATTTCCTGGGAACATACAGGTTTTGAATGGCTACCTTATGAAGAGGCCTTGGAACAATTAACCTTCAAGAATGCTAAAGAAATACTCAAAAAAGCAAATGAATTTATTTCGAGAGAAAGTATATGAGGTGGTGAGAAAAATTCCGAAGGGAAAATTTCTGACTTACAAAAATGTTGCCGAATTAGCAGGATATCCTCGAACCTGGCGAGCAGTGGGGAATGTTTTAAACAAAAATCGCGATCCGAAAATTCCCTGTCATCGGGTAATAAAATCAAATGGTAGAGTAGGTGGCTATAAAGATGGACAAAAAAGAAAAATTGAGCTACTTAAAAAAGAGGATATTAAAATAAAAAACAATAAGGTCGTTCTTTAAAAATAAAGGAGGATTGAGATGAACGAAAAATGCGGCGTTTTTGGTATTTGGTCGGACAAAAAAGAGGTCTTTGTAGATACCTATTTTGCTCTTTTGCAGATGCAGCATCGGGGGCAAGAATCGGCGGGTATAGTAAGTGCTTCTAATGGTAAACTCTTTTCTCGCTTGGGGATGGGAACCGTTGATCAAGTATTTTGGGAAGAAATCCCCGAAGAGAAACTGGTAAAAAGCATTATCGAACTTTATAACCGGAGAGAACCACAGGCGAATATCGTTGCTTTCTTGAAAGAGAACAAAACAATTCTAAAAGAAAACGTGCTTGAGAAATTAAAAGGCAATGTAGCCATCGGGCATGTGCGGTATTCAACCACCGGAGCAAGCATGGTAGCCAACATCCAGCCGATGATTGGATGGTTTTATGGTAAACAGTTTGCTTTGGGGCACAATGGGAACTTAATACGCACTCAGCAATTAAGAGAGGAATGCAAAAGGAAAGGCTATCAATTTAAAACAACTACAGATACAGAAGTAATCGTCGCTCTTTTAACTACCTCTCCGAAGACTGATTTTATAGAAGCCCTTTTAGATATTCTGCCCCGGCTAGAAGGCGCCTTTTCTCTGACTATTCTTTTTGAAGACATGATTATTGGCGTCCGGGATTCTTTTGGTATTCGACCTCTTTGCTGGGGGGTTAGAGATCGCACTTTTATGGTTGCTTCAGAAAGTTGTGTTTTGGATGTGCTGGGAGCAGAGTTAATAGATGACGTTCATCCGGGTGAAATAATTATTTTCCAGGGAGGAAAAGAAAGAAAAATCGCTTGGGCGGTCAGTCCTTCTCTTAGAGGGCTTTGCCTTTTTGAGTACATCTATTTTGCCCGTCCAGACAGCATAATGGAGGGCGTGACCCTTTATAAAGCGAGAGAAACGATGGGAAGGTATCTGGCCGAAGAACATCCCGTTCCTATAGCTCAATTGGTGGTTTCAGTGCCGGATGCCGCGAACCCCGCTGCTTTTGGATTTGGCATAGAGAGTAAATTACCGGTTACCACTTACGGACTCTTTCGAGCTCATACGGTTGGCAGAACTTTTATTGAGCCGGCGGCAGAAAGAAGAAAAGTATTTCAGAGATTGAAGTTTAATCCCATTCCGGCCATAGTCAAAAGTCTGAGAATAGTTTTAGTTGATGACTCCATAGTCAGGGGCACTGCTCTTCCCAGAGTAATAAGGTTTTTAATGAAAGCCGGTGTGGCCGGAATAGATATTAGAATTTCTTCTCCTCCCATTAGATACCCTTGTTATTTGGGGATAGACATTCCTACCTATCAGGAACTGGTCAGGGTCAGTAACCCTACTGATGCGGAAATGCTAAGTTTCCTTCGCAGAGAGACCGGCTTTCAGGGAGATCTTACTTTGGGCCACTTGAGTTTAGAGGGAACCATTAGAGCTACCGGTTTCTGCCGAGAGAATTTCTGCACTGGCTGTTTTAATAAAAGTTATCCTATACCCCCAGATTAAATCTGACTGAATTTATTGGGTTTCTGAAAAAACTCTGGATTGATTGAGAATTTATCATTAAAGACTAAAAAACCGCCTTAGGCGGTTTTTGCTTTCTCGACGATTTTCTTAAAAATTTCTGGATGGTCTCGAGTTAACTCAGCAAGAATTTTTCTATCTAACTCGATTTTGTTTTTCTTTAGTCCATAGACGAATCTACTGTAAGAGATGCCGTGCTGGCGGCAGGCAGCCGAAATTTGAGTTTCCCAAATTCTTCGAAAATTTCTTTTTTTCATTTTTCTACCTCCATAGCTATAACTCCAGGCATGATATAGTGCTTCTTTGGCTTGTCTGTATTTTGACTTTCTTCCCCAACGAAAACCTTTGGCATGTTTTAATAAATGCTTTCTCCGCTTATGAGCAATTTTTCCTCTTTTAATTCTAGTCATAAATTAGGAAGTAGTTTTTTAATCTTTTTGGCTTCAGATTTTGAAACCAAAACCCATTTCCGGCTTTTCCTGATTTGTTTTCCGGACTTTTTTGCCCGGTAGTGATCGAGCCCGGTTGATCTCCTTAAAATTTTTCCGGTTCCGGTGATTTTAAAACGTTTTGCTATGGATTTTCGAGTTTTCATAAAATCAGAGATTTGTATATTCGTTGATTAGCCCTTGGCTATTATTATTGTTAATCCCCTTGCTTCTTTTTTTAATTCTCTTTCAATTTTAATTGGTAAAAGCTTTCTTAAAATTTCAAGAAAGTTATCGATTTTTTTCTTTGCAAAATCTTGGAGAGCTCTTTCCCTTCCTCTTAAGGGCAGTTCTATTCTTGCTTTATTTCCCTGTTTTAAGAATTTTTCACACTGAAAAGCCCTGGTTTCCAAGTCATGTTGAGAGATATTAAAACTTAATCTTATTCCCTTTAATTCTCCCCCCACTTTCTTTTTAGTTTGTCTCTCTTTTTTCTCCTTTTGATATAAGTATTTTCCGTAATCTATTATTTTACAGACGGGCGTCTCTAATTTTTCAGTGACTTGAATTAAATCTAAACTGCGCTCCCTAGCTTCTTGGAGCGCTTTTTCCAAACTCATAACTCCCAGCTGTTTTCCGGTTTCATCTATCACTCGAACCTCTTTAGCCCATATTCGCTCGTTGACCAATGGTTTTTTAATCAAATGTGGAGATGGCGAGTACTGCCCTCGCGTCTGGAAGGCTTTTCAAAACAGATCTACAGATTTAGTCTGTTTTATTTTTTTTGAAACATTAGATTAAAAACAGACAAAATTCTAATGTTTCTAGTCTCTAAATTTTGATAATTGTTTAAGACGCAACAATTACCTATCTCGAAAATATAACACCCAAAAATCCTTTATCGAGAATCAAGGTTCGGATGGCTTAACGTGGAGTTTGTGGCCCCGTATTAAGCATAAACGAAGCTAGGAGCTAAACCTGGCCATCTAATGCCAGCAATAGCGTACTTAGCTTTCTCAAATAAGTTGGCACTTATTTTTTTGATCGACCGTTTTACGAGTGGACGATCCTGCTCGATCTGCCTATTTTGGAAAGTTCTTCCATCGAATCTGTTTCATCCCCAATGGTAATACTTAGTTAAGTCGCGGCACGTCTCGCTTCGCTAGACTAACACCGCTCCTTAAGTATTCTTCTTATTTCCCTTTCTACTTCTCGCTTTTTAATTAGCTCCCTTTTGTCTACTTTTTTCTTCCCCTTAGCGATTCCAAATTCTAACTTTATTTTTCCTTTTTTAGTATACACCTTTAAGGGCACTAAAGTCAACCCCTTTTGCTTCAATTTTCCAATTAAATATTTAATTTCTTTCTTTTTTAAAAGAAGCTTTCGTGAACGAGATGGATTATAATCTTCGGGAACATTTTTCGGCTGATAAGGAGGAATGTTGGCGTTAATTAGGAGGGCTTTTGCATCCCGTAATACCACATAAGATCCAGCCAGGTTGATTTTACCCGATTTTACCGACTTTACCTCGTGGCCAATTAAAACTATCCCTGCTTCAAATTTTTCTATAATCTTATAGTCAAAATATGCTCGCCTATTTTTTATTATGATTTCCATATGTTTTTAAGTCCCTTCCATCTGAATTGTATAGAAAGCTTCCAATAAAAATTAACCCGATTTTGTTTCATTTCTTCGAGCACTTTTTGGATGGGCCAATTTTGATAGAGCAATCGAAATAAAGCTACCATCATTCCCGTTCTGTCTTTTCCGTTTCGACAATGAACCAAAACTGGGCATTTTTGAGAGTCGTTAAATAGTTCCAAAAACCTTAAAATATCTTTTTCCTTTGGGTTTCGTAAAAAAAATAGCAGAGGGATGTGTAACAGGTAAATACCCTGATTTTGGACGAAATCTTTCTCAAAATTTTCAATTTTGGTTCTAAGGTTAACTATTGTTTTAATCTGGCAATTTTCCTTTAAAAAATAAAGAAGACTCAAATCGGGCTGTCCCGATTTATAAAGTTCGTCGCTTATTTTTGTGAAATTGTATAGATTTTGACCGGCTTTCATGCTTTTATTTTAGCAGAAATTAAGGTAGACTAAAAATAATGATAAGAGAAGAAATAATTAAGTTAATTATAAAAGTAATAAAAGAGTTGCAAAAAGAAGAAATTTTGCCAGATTTTGAGATTCTCGAAATTCATGTTGAACACCCTGAAGAAAAAGCCCATGGGGATTGGGCAACAAATATTGCCCTGCAAATAGCCAAAACCGCTAAAAAAAGCCCGATGGAAATAGCCGAAAATCTCAAATCTCAAATCTCAAATCTAAAATCTAAAGTTCTTGAGAAAATTGAAGTAGTCAAGCCGGGCTTCATTAATTTTTTTCTTTCAAAAGAATATCTTCAAGGCCAAATTAAGGAAATTTTAAAACAAAAAGAAAAATTTGGGCAGTTGAAAATCGGTAAAGGTCAAAAAGTGAACCTGGAATTTATTTCAGCAAATCCCACCGGGCAATTACATTTAGGCCACGGAAGAGGTGCTTTTTTTGGTGATACATTGGCTAATATTTTAGAGAAAGCAGGTTTTAAGACCACACGAGAATATTATATTAATGACGCCGTAGGAGGTCTTCAAATTAGAACCATAAGTGATACGGTTACAACAGTTTCACGGTTGCCCGAAGTTATATTTACTCCCGGCGAACTGCCCTATTATAGTGATTATCTTAAAGACAAAATTTCTATTTTTAAATCGAGTGATAAAGTAATTTCTGCTATTCAAGAAGAGAATAAAAATTTTATTGAAAATAAATTAAAAATTAAATTTAACAATTGGGTTTCTGAAGAGAAAGATCTATATCAAAAAAATAAAGTAGAAAAAATTCAGAAATGGTTAGATGGTAAAGGATTAGTTTATGAAAAAGAAGGAGCCAAGTGGTTGAAGACTTCGGAATACGGCGACATAAAAGATTGGGTGATTGTTCGTGAAACTGGAGAACCCACTTATTTGTTAAGCGACATTGCCTATCATAAGGATAAATTTGATAGAGGTTTTGACAAAATTATAAATATTTGGGGAGCTGACCATCAGGGGCACGTTGGTAAAATAAAAGCGGCTGCTAAAATGTTGGGTTTCAAAGGCGATTTAGATATTTTAATTTCTCAAATTGTTAGATTAAAAGGCGGGTTAAAACTTTCAAAACGAAAAGGAGAAATTATTACTCTTGAAAACTTAATAGATGAAGTAGGTTTAGATGTTGCTAGATTTTTATATTTGACAAAATCTTTAAATACCCAGATGGAATTTGATTTAGAGTTAGCAAAAGAACAAAGTGAGAAAAATCCAGTTTATTATGTTCAATATGCTCATGCCAGAATTTGCAGTATTTTAAGAAAAGTAAAACATCCAACATCCAACATCAAACATCTAACCCTTTTAAATCATCCGAGCGAATTAGCTTTGATTAAAGAACTGATTAGATTTCCGGAAATCATTGAGGATACCAGCAGAGATTATCAAATTCAAAGACTTCCTCAATATGCGATAGATTTAGCGACTTTGTTTCATCAATTTTATCGAGATTGCCGGGTGATCTCTGGGGATAAAAACTTAACTCAGGCTCGCTTAGCTTTAATTTTAGCCACTAAAATTGTGTTAAAAGACACCCTCGACTTAATGGGCATTTCTGCTCCCAAAAAAATGTAAATTACCCCTGAAGAGGTTCAAGCATATGGTAAAGAGGTTGAAAAAATGTCAACAGCCACAACAATAAACCTTCTTCTATTCCTGGAGTCTATCGCCGACTTGAACCAGAATTAAACCAAAAAATTCAGGAAGCTTTAGAAAGTATTCAAAAAGTGTCATCAGAAGCTGAAGCAAAAACTAATCAAGCAATACTGACCCTAAAAGAAGGATTTATCTAAAAAAGAAGCTAACAGGGTGTCTTTTATCTAAGACCCCCTTTTTAATTTTATACAAACCTTGATTTTTTATAGAAATATTGCTAATTTATTCTAAAGATAGCTTTTTAAAAAATTGAATAAAGGAGGTGTAAAATATGCAAGATATTCAAAATAATGAGATGGAAAAAGCTGGTTGGGAGGAAGTCTGTAGAAGTGGAGGAGCACATTTAAATAGAGTTAAGGCGGAGTATGAAGAATTAGGTTTTGAGGTAAAACTGGTGCCACTATCATTAAATGAATGTGGCGAATGTATAATTTGCTATCGAGAAGGTAATGGACAACTATACAAAGTTTTTGTCAGAAAAATTTCAGAGAGTGGTTTATAAAAGATAGATTTTAAACCGCCCTTGACTTTTAGGGTTATGGAGGTTTAAATAACATAGAGCCCTATACACAAACCTATACGGGTTTTTGTCGGGTTCGACCGGTACGGGCATAGAGCAATTTAAAAATTGAACAAAGGAGGAAGAATGGAAATTATTAAGGAAACTTTGCCAAGCGGTTTAACTGTAATTTTAGTGCCGATGGCGGGAACAAAAAGCATAACCGAAGTTTTTATAGTCAGAGCCGGTTGGAAGTATGAGTGGCCGGAAATCTACGGTCTTTCTCACTTTATCGAACATATGGCTTTCAGGAGGACAAATAAGCGTCCTACTGCCGAAGCCATAGTTAAAGAAGTGGAAGGCAGGGGCGGGACAATCAATGCTCTTACCATAGATGAATATACCTTTTATTGTGTAAAAATTCCGGCCAGATTTATTAATACCGCTCACGATATAATTTCAGACATGCTTTTAAACTCCAAATTTGACCAGGAAGAAATAGATATAGAAAGAGGTCCTATTTTAGAGGAACTGCACATGAATCAAGATGACCCCGGACTTTATGTCTCTTCTACTTTATGGCCAAAATTATTATACAAAAACCAACCGGCAGGCCAAAACGGATTGGGAACGGAAGAAAACCTTAAGGGTTTAAAGAGAAAGCATTTTTTTGATTACCTTAGAAAATTATATGTTGCTTCCAATTCAGCAGTTTGTGTTACCGGTAAGATTGAAAACCCTGGTAAAGTTTTAAATGACCTGAATAAATATTTCCGAAAAATAAGCCAAGAAAAACCAAAAATTAAAAAACCGCGAGTGATTGAAAGACAAAAAAAGCCCAAAATACTGTTTGAGCCAAGAGAAACAACTCAAACCCATGTTGTTTTAGGTGTGAGGGGGTACAGCATTTTTCATCCCGGCCGATATGCCTTTAAAATGTTAGGCATAATTCTGGGTGGGAATATGAGTTCTCGGATGTTTAGAGAGGTAAGAGACAAAAGAGGTTTGGCTTATGATATTCACACTGATACCTATTTCCAGACTGATGCTGGTTGGCTGGCTACCTATGCTGGTTTAAATTCAGAAAAAATAATTGAAGCCTTGCAGGTAATAATAGGTCAATATAGAGAAATATCGAAGAAAGAAGTATCTCAGGAAGAACTTCGAATAGCAAAGGACTTTATTTTGGGGCAGATGGAGATGGGATTAGAAAATTCAGACGCCCTAGCTCTCTATTTTTCTGAGCAGTTTGTCTTAACCGGTCAAATTGAGACGCCCGAAGAAAGAATCCAGAAATTTGAGTCTGTGACAGCTGGAGATATTTTAAGAGTCGCCCAAGACATTTTCCAAAATAAAAGTCTGAATTTAGCCATAGTTGGACCCCATCGTAAACTGAAAGAAAAACTTTACTCAATAATTAAATTTTAAAGCAGATAAGACCCTTTCGAGGGTCTTTTTGTAACTGTTGTTATTGACAAAATTTTAGAAATGGGTAAGAACAGTAAGTAGTATTGGCACATTAACAAACAAGCCAACAAAAAAGGAGGTGAGAGTATGGCTGAGACCATCGTGGAGAACAAAAGGTTGAAATGTCCAGGAATCATCAAAGAAGGTGGTTTGGCCGGAAAAGCTTGCCGTCGGAGTCTTTTGGTTAAACATCCAGAACTGGGCTGGAGTATCCCGTGTGATCGTTGCTCAGACCCTCGTCCGCTCTTGAGTATCCTGAGAGATCTAATAGAGCAGGGTGAGCTGGATGAAAAAGAAGTTTTGGCGGCAATTTCAAACCAAAAAGAAAAAAGGAGGGAAGAGATGTCAAAAGCGTGCGAAAGTGCAGAGAAAAATATGAAAGATATTATAAGGCTGGTAAAAGGTTTGTTATTGGATAACGCGGGTTCGCTAAAAGAAGTGCATTATTATTTCACTTCTGACTTAAGCGATGGGGAGATTGATAAAATAGATCAAAAAAATTGTATTCTTGCAACTTACCGTCCTAATGAGAAGATAAGTAAGCGTTTGGAAACCGAGGTACCGTTCCGGGCAGATTACATATTTGAGAAACGTATAACATTAATTGCGAGTAGAGAGTATTTAGCGTATCTATATAGCTGATTTGACAATAACCACTAACTAGGTTTTTGTTTTGGAATATAAAAAAGCTTCTATAAAACGTCGAAGTCCAGCTTCGACGTTTTTCTTTTGATGAAAATCCTTCGCAAAATTTCAATTGAAATTTTGCTACGGAAATGATATTCTAAAATTAGAGTATGGAACTAAATTTCCCTAAATTAGAGCAAAAAATTCTAAAATTTTGGAAGCAAAATAGGACCTTTGAAAAAAGTATTAAGCGGCGAGCCAGGGCTCGTGATTTTGTTTTCTACGAAGGACCGCCAACGGCCAATGCCAAAGCCGGACTCCATCATGTTTTAGCCCGCGTCTATAAGGATATTATTTGTCGCTATAAAACCATGCGGGGATTCCGAGTTTTAAGAAAGGCGGGTTGGGATACTCATGGTCTGCCGGTCGAGTTGGAAATTGAGAAAAAATTGGGGTTGAAAAACAAAAAGGAGATTGAGAAATACGGAATAGCCAAATTTAATAAACGGTGTAAAGAATCGGTCTGGCTTTATAAACAAGATTGGGAGAAATTAACCGAAAGAATTGGCTTTTGGCTTAATATGAAAAACCCTTACATCACTTGTGAACCAGATTTCATTGAAACCTTATGGTGGATAATAAAACAAATTTGGTACAAAGGGCTTTTGTATCAGGATTACAAGGTTGTTCCTTACTGTCCGAGATGCCAGACATCTCTGTCGTCGCATGAAGTTGCTTTAGGATATGAAAAGATTAAGGAAAATTCAATTTATGTGAAGTTCAAGCTTAAAAATACCAGAGCAAGATTTTTTTTGGTTTGGACAACAACTCCCTGGACACTTCCGGCTAATGTAGCCCTGGCGGTAAATTCTAACCTCAATTATGTTGAGGCACATTTAGATTCAAATGAAATATATATTTTAGCAGAAGACCGTTTAGAATATTTGAAAAAACATTTCAATATAAAAAATGCCCAAATTCTTAGAAAAATTAATGGGAAAACTCTGGTAAATTTGGAATACGAACAGTTAATTGATTTTGCTAAAACAGATAAACCAGCTTTTAGGGTGGTGGCGGGAGATTTTGTTTCAACAAAAGAGGGGACTGGTATTGTTCATATAGCCCCCGCTTTTGGAGAGGATGATATGGAGATTGCCAAAAAGAATAATTTACCAATTTTGATGACTGTGGATGAAACGGGTCGATTTAAACCAGAGATTAAGGCTTGGGCTGGAATGTATGTGAAAGAAGCTGACCAGTTAATTATTGAAAGACTACAAAGCCGCAGGTCATTATGGGTTACAGAGTTATATGAACACGACTATCCATTTTGCTGGAGATGTGCTTCCCCCCTTTTGTATTATGCAAAACAGGGTTGGTTTATAAATATGCAGAAAGTCAAGAAAGATTTAATAAAAAATAATCAAAAAATTAATTGGGTTCCAACCCATCTAAAAAAAGGGAGGTTTGGTGAGTGGTTGCAGGACCTTAAAGATTGGGCATTTTCCCGAGAAAGATATTGGGGGACGCCTTTACCGATTTGGAAATGTCAAAAATGCCAGCATTTAGAAGTAATTGGTTCCAAGAAAGAGCTATTTGGCAGAAAATTTTCCACTAATCAATATTATGTACTGCGACACGGGCAAACAATTTATCAGACAAAGAAGAAAAAAATAATGTATCCTTGGCCGGAAAATCGTCCTATTTTATTAACCAAAGAAGGAGAAAAACAGATAAAAAAAGTAGCAAAAAAACTTAAGAATAAAAAAATTGATTTAATTTATGCCTCAGATGTTAGTCGTACTCGTCAAACGGCAGAGATTGTGGCCGAAGAATTAGGGGTTAAAATAATCTTTGACAAAAGACTTAGAGATATAAATTTAGGAACTTATCACGGCGGAAGAAAAGAAGATTTTTATCGTGATTTCCCAAAAAACCCTGAAAGGTTTTACGGGAGAAAACCCCCGGGGGGAGAAAATTGGGGGGAGTGTCGAAAAAGGATGATAGATTGTTTAAACGATATTGACAGAAGATATCAAAATAAGACTATTTTGATTGTTGGTCATGGAGATCCTCTCTGGCTTTTGGAGGGAGTATTGGATGGGTTGGATGACAAAAAACTTTTGGAAAGAAAAATAAAAAAGACTTATGTTAAGACCGGAGAATTTCGGAAAATTAGATTCAAAAAAATTCCCTTAGATGAAAAAGGGAAATTTGATTTTCATCGACCCTATATTGATCAAATAAAATTTTATTGTTCGAGATGTGATGGGAAAATGGAAAGAGTGCCGGAAGTGGTTGATTGCTGGTTTGATTCAGGGGCGATGCCACTCGCCCAATTCCATTACCCTTTTGAAAATAAGGAGAAAATCGATAAAAGACAGCAGTTTCCTGCTGATTACATTTCAGAAGCAGTCGATCAAACTCGAGGCTGGTTTTATACCCTGTTAGCAATATCAAGTTTATTGGGCCTTGAATCACCTTATAAAAATGTGATTTCACTGGGCCATGTTTTAGACGAAAAAGGAGAAAAGATGTCAAAATCTAAGGGAAACGTAGTTAATCCCTGGAAAATTATTGAAAAATACGGTTCAGATAGTAGTCGATGGTATTTTTATACTATTAATCAGCCCGGAGATGAAAAATTTTTTAGAGAGAAAGATATTGAAGATTGTCTCAAAAGATTTATTTTGACTTTATGGAACAGCTACGTTTTTTTTGAAACCTATGTTCCAAAAAAAGAAATTTCAAGGGGAGCCCGCCAGAATAATAGTAAAGACGGCGGATTTGGGCCCAGATTGCAAAATTCAAAATCTAAAAATATATTAGATAAATGGGTTGTTTCAAAATTAAACCAGTTAATTTTAGAGGTTACAGATTGTTTAAATAAGTATGACATAACTACGGCTTCCCGTTTAATTGAAGATTTTGTTATCGAAGATCTTTCTCAATGGTATATTAGGAGATCGAGGAAAAGATTTCAGAAACCGGAAACAAAAAAAGAATTAAAAGAGGCTTCGAAAACTTTTGGTTTTGTCCTTCTAATCCTCAGCAAATTAACAGCACCATTTATTCCATTTTTAAGTGAAGAAATACACAAAGGTCTAACGTCGGGTTTTAGACCTTCGGTTCATTTGGAGGATTGGCCGAAGACGGCGAGAAAATTGATTGACGAAAAGTTAGAGAAAAAAATGGAAAAAGTGAGAGAGCTTTGTGCTTTAGCTTTAGCAGAGAGGGCAAAAGTTGGAATTAAAGTTAGACAACCGCTCGCTTCGCTTCAAATTCCAAATTCCAAATTCCAAATTCCAAAAGAATTATTAGGGTTGATTAAGGAAGAAGTGAATGTAAAAGAAATTTCTTTTGGCAAAACTTTAAAATTAGACACTAAAATTACCCCAGAGTTAAAAGAAGAGGGTATAGTTCGAGAGGTTATTCGAAACATACAAGAAATGAGGAAAAAAGCTGGGCTTCGACCGAAAGATAAGATTTTAGTAAGATATTCTGGCTCAATAAATTTAAATGAAATTTTAATGAGAAATAAGAATTTAATATTAAAGGAAGCGAAAGTAAAAAATTTTGTATTTGGAAAAAAACCAAAAGAAGCTTTTATAATAGAAAAAGAAATAAAGGTCGACCAAGAAAAATTACATTTAGCGATTAAGAAGGTTTAAATTTATGGAAATTCCTGGGAAAAAACCAACAACACCTCAAGGTAGATTCCAGAAACCTTTAAAGCCAGCTCCTGTTTCCAAAGGACCTTTTGAGAAAAGAGGAGGAATTCCGAGAAAAGAATTTCCCCAATTTTTCAAGAAAGGACCTTATTCAATTCCCTGGAGCAAAGGAAGAAGTAAAGAACAATTAGGGAAAATGGGAGAAAAAATATTAAAAGAGAGATTTCCCAGTTATTATGGCCGTGACATTAATGCAGGTGAAATCCAAAAAGAGATTGACAGGATAAAAAGAACCGCACCAAAAACCAGAGTTGAAGGAAATGCACTTCAAGAAGAGATAGTTCGCTTAGAGGAGGCGAAGAGAAGGGCAGGTCTATAGATAATAAGGTTAAGTTAATTATAATATAAGAACCTACTCGCTTCGCTCGCAGGTTCTTGATTCGCTAATGTATAGATATATAATCTTGAATTAGTGATGTTTGTTCACTACCAAACCAAAGGTTTTGTTTTAAAAAAAATTGATCGGGGAGAAGCCGACCAAATTTTTACAGTTTTTACAAAAGATTTTGGAAAGTTGAATTTTTTGGCTAAGGCCGTTAGAAAAATTAAATCTAAATTAAGAGGAGGACTAAAACTTTTTAGTTTAAGTCAACTTAAGTTTATCCAGGGTAAAACCCACAAAACATTGACCGATACCGAAACCTGTCAGAGTTTTGACGGGGTCTCCAAATCCTTAATTAAACTAAAAGTAGCTCATAAAATTGCCGAAGTTTTAGACAATTTAATTAAAGAAAAAGAGGAAGATAGGAAAATTTGGAGTTTGTTAAATGAAACTTTTAAAGAATTGAATAATTGTTTGCCGGTTACCAATTACTGTTTACTAATATATTATTATTTTTTCTGGAACTTGATTAATTTAATCGGCTACCGACCTTCGGTTTATAATTGTGCGATTTGTCAGGCAAAGTTAATTCCCGAGCCTCTTTATTTTAATTCAGCAGAAGGAGGGGTAATTTGCCGGGGTTGTTTCAGAAAAACAAAGTCGGGAATGAGTATTGATTCGGATTTGGTTAAAATTTTAAGAATTATTTTTAAAAGAAATTTTAAAGAATTAGTTCGATTAAAAGTTAAACCAACTCATTACCAATCTTTAAAAAAGGTTTCTGACGATTACTATTCTTATTTGACCAAAGAACTTTAATAAAACCTTAAGCCAAATTTTGGCCCGGAGTAAATTTAATATATAATAAGAACATAGCAAAGCTATGTTCTTGATTCGCTAATGTATAAATATATAATCTTGAATTAAAAACATAGCAAAGCTATGTTCTTGATTCGCTAATGTATAAATATATAATCTTGAATTAAAAACATAGCAAAGCTATGTTCTTGATTCGCTAATGTATAAACATATAATCTTGAATTAAAACATATAAAACATGGCCTCGGCTAAAAGAAAATTTACTGTCTTTTTGATTATCTTAACCATAGCCCTGGGCGTGGTTGGTTATTTTCATTATCAAAAAAATCTTTATTCTAAAGAAGTTTTGAAATTGGAAATTTTGGGGCCGGAGGAAGCTGATTTGGCCCAGGAAGTTGAATACATTGTTAAGTATAAGAATAACGGCAACGCCCGCTTGGAAGATCCTCAATTGATTTTTGAGTATTCTGAGCATTCGCTGGTCGTGGAGGAAAAACCTCAGTCTCTTGGAGCAGAAGAGTCTCGCTACGGGGCGAGAAAAATTTTGGGGAAAGAAAAATTGGGAGAGGCTATTTATCCCGGCGAAGAAAAAACCCTTTCTTTTAAGGCCCGATTATTTGGCAGAGAGTCCGAAACTTTAAAAGTTCAAGCCTCTTTGAGTTATCGTCCCAAGGGCTTAAAAGCTTATTACGAAAGTTCCACCACCTTTACTACCGTTATCAGAAAAGTCCCCCTAACTTTTGAATTTGATTTACCCTCCAAAATAGAATCCGACAAGGATATTCAATTTAGATTAAATTATTTTTCTAATTTAGATTACCCTCTTTCTGATTTGAGAATTAAAATTGAATATCCTTCCGAGTTTGAATTTATAGAATCGGAACCGGCAGGTCTTGACCAAACCGAATGGGAAGTACCCTCCGACTCTCTTTTTTTAAACCGAGCCCAGGGAGGCAGAATTGAAATTAAGGGCAGGTTAATGGGTAAGGTGGGGGAGCAGAAAGTGTTTACCGCAAAACTGGGAATATGGCAAGGGGAAGAATTTGTTTTATTGAAAGAAACTGCCATGGGGGTAGAAATTATTAAACCTTCTTTGTATATCTCCCAGCAAATTAACGGAAATCCGGGATATATAGCCTCGGCCGAAGATTTACTTCACTATGAAATTTTCTTTAGAAACATTGGAGGGGAAGATTTAATTAATCTGTTTTTAATTGCCAAATTAGAAGGAGATGCCTTTGATTTTCTTAGTTTAAAGTCAGATAAAGGAGATTTTAAACAGGGAGACAACTCAATTGTTTTTGACTGGAGAAGAAATGCCGACCTCCAGATTTTACCGGCCCAACGGGAGGGGAAAGTTGAATTTTGGATAAATCTGAAAAAAGACTGGGAAATGGGCGGCCAAGCCTCCAAAATTATAAACAAAATTTATCTTGGCCAAATTTGGGAAGAGTTTGAAACTAAAATTAATTCAAAATTAGAACTTTCGCAAAAGGGATATTTTGAGGATGAGATTTTTGGCAATTCCGGTCCCATTCCTCCCGAGGTAGAAAAGACCACCACCTATACTATAACCTGGCAGGCAAAGAATTATTATAATAAAGTGGAGAATGTAAAAGTTAAAGCCATTTTACCCGAGAATGTTGAACTAACTGGCAGGATTTTTCCGGAAGAGGAGATTTCAAAGTTTGCTTTTGATTCCGAATCGAGAGAAATAGTTTGGAGCGTTGGAGAAATGGAGGTAAGTCAAGGTATTTTAACCCCCGCCCCTAATATTTCTTTTCAGGTTGGGTTTTTACCCAGGTCAACGCAAAAAGGAAAAACCCCGGAAATAATTAGCCAAGCCAGGGTTGTCGGAGAAGATAAATGGACCGGACAAAATTTGGAAGCTACAACTTCGGCAATTAATACTGCTCTGCCAGATGATGAAACTGTTTCTGAGGAACAAGGAGTAGTTCAGTAATCCCATGTCGGAGAGGGGTCGAGAGTGAGTGTCCACCACCCTTCGGTTCCCCCGTCTAGGAAAATATAAGAACCTGCCTTCGGCAGAACCTTGATTCGCTAAGGTATAAACATATAATCTTGAATTTAAAAACCGTGGGTTTTTAAGGAGCGGTGTTAGGCGAGCGAAGCGAGACGTGCCGCGACCTGACACCCTGTGACCAATGGATTTAATGCCAAAAATTGTATCATTGTGCAAACGTCGAGGGTTTATTTTTCCGTCTTCGGAAATTTACGGTGGTTTTGGTTCTGGTTATGATTTTGGGCCTTTAGGAGTGGAAATGAAAAATAATATAAAAAAAGCTTGGTGGGAAGAAATGACCGGGGTTCAAAAAAATATTGTTGGGTTAGATGCGGCAATTTTAATGAAACCCGAAGTTTGGCAAGCCTCGGGACATTTAACTGCTGGTTTTGCCGATGAGTTGGTGGAATGCAAAAGTTGCCACAAAAGATTTAAAGCCGACGAACTGAGGGACAGAGGAGGGACAGTTCCTAAGGGTTGTCCAGAGTGTGGAGGTCAATTTACCGAACCCCGAAAATTTAATTTAATGATGAAAACCTTTGTCGGACCGGTTGAGGATGAAGCCGCCCAAGCTTATTTGCGGGCCGAAACCTGCCAGGGAATTTATGTTAATTTTGAAAATATCTTAAATTCAATGAGGTTAAAAATTCCCTTCGGGGTAGCTCAGATTGGGAAGGCCTTTCGAAATGAAATTACCCCAGGAGATTTCATTTACAGAACTCGAGAATTTGAGCAGATGGAGCTTCAATGGTTTTGCCATCCAAAAGAGGCTAAAAAATATTTCGATTTTTGGAAAAAAGAAAGATTGAATTGGTACATAAATTTAGGGATTAAAAAAGAAAATTTAAGGGCAATTGAGGTTCCGGCAAAAGAGCGTGCTCATTACGCCCAGAGGCAGGTAGATATTGAATATCATTTTCCTTTTGGTTGGCGGGAGATTGAAGGAGTGCACAATCGGGGGGACTGGGACCTGTCCAACCACTCAAAACATTCAGGAAAAGATTTGAAGTATTATAATGAGGAAACCAGAGAAAAGTATTTCCCATACATTATTGAAACCTCTGGCGGAGCAGATAGATCGTTTTTAGCATTTTTGTGTGAGGCCTATCAGGAGATAAAAGGTGGTCGGACCAAAACTACAAAAGCCACCAAAGAAATTGAGGTTTTATTAAAACTTCATAAAAAATTAGCTCCAATAAAAGTTGCCGTATTACCCTTAGTCAGAAATAAACCGGAACTGATTAAAAAAGCCAAAGAGGTTTATCAAATTTTAAAATCTCAGTTTTCTGCACAATATGATGAACTTGGTTCAATTGGCCGAAGATACCGTCGAATGGATGAAGTGGGTGTTCCTCTATCTTTAACTATAGATTTTGAAAGCTTGGAACAAGAAGACCTTACTATTAGAGATCGTGACACCATGCGACAAGAACGAGTGAAAATCTCAGATTTAATCAAAGTTTTAAAAGAAAAATTAAAAAGCTAAAAGAGAATTGTTTTTGTTAATAAATTTTGCGCTGCCCGAGCTAGTCCGTGCGTTCACACGAACGCTCTAAGAAGGGCAGCGCATTTTGTATTCTCGGTGAATATAAAGTATAATAAAAAAAGCATGTTTAGAAAGACCACCCTTAAAAACGGCTTAAGAATTATTACTGTTCCCCAAAAAAGCACCCAGGCCTTGACCATTTTGGTTTTAGTGGGTACCGGATCTAAATACGAGACAAAAGAAACAAATGGCATTTCCCATTTTTTGGAGCATATGTTTTTCAAGGGGACAAAAAAACAGCCTTCTCCAATAGCCGTAGCGGAAACTTTAGATAGGGTAGGGGGGATCTTTAATGCTTTTACTTCAGAAGAATATACCGGCTATTTTGCCAAAGTTGCATCTTCCCAGTTTGAATTAGCCTTAGATTGGGTTTCAGATATTTTTTTAAATTCTATTTTACCCGAGAAAGAAATAAAAAAAGAAAAAGGAGTAATTTTTCAAGAAATCAATATGCTTCAGGACCACCCCATGAGCTATGTTCAGATCCTCTGGCCAAAACTTCTTTATGGAGACCAACCTGCCGGGTGGAACATTGCCGGCACCAAAGAAAGTGTAATAAGAGTGGATCATCGGGGGTTGTTCAACTATCGAAAGACACAGTATGTAGCTTCAAATACCATAATTTGCATTGCGGGAAAGATAAGCTCTCGGGGTGCTTTAGGGTTAGCAAAAAAATATTTTTCAAAAATAGCTTCCACCCTACCCGTTAAAAAATCAAAAGTGATTGAAAAGCAAAATCAGCCCCAGTGCCTTTTACATTTTAGAAAAACTGACCAAACTCATCTTTGTTTGGGAGTAAGAGGATACAATTTATTTCATCCCGCGATATACACCATAGAGATTTTGGGAACAATTTTGGGAGGGATGATGAGTTCGAGATTATTTATTGAGGTAAGAGAAAAATTGGGATTGGCTTATTATATAAAGACCGATGTTGATGCCGATCCCGATACCGGATATTTAGTAAGTAGGGCCGGGGTAGATAATAAAAATGTAGAAAAAGCAATTTTAACTATTTTGAAGCAATACAAAAAGGTTTTTCAGAAAAGAGTGCCCGCCTGGGAACTTAAAAAAGCCAAAGATAATATGAAGGGGAAGATGGCCTTGCTTTTAGAGTCTTCTGACGCTTTAGCTTCTTTTTACGGTGGTCAGGAGCTTTTAGAAAAAAGAATTTTAACGCCACAAGAAATTTTTGCTAAAATTAATAAAGTGACTTCGGGAGACATTTTAAGAGTAGCTCAAGATGTTTTTAAACCAAAAAAATTAAATTTAGCTTTAATCGGACCATTTAAAGATAAAAGTAAATTTGAAAAATTATTAAAACTATGAACCCCGTTAGAAGTCATTGGCAGAAAAAATTTGTATAATTTTTTCTACTTTAGATAACGGGGTATAATAAAAAAATAAAAGTCTATCTGAAATTAACTTCTTGTTATATAAGGATAGACTTCTAACGGGGTGAATGACGAAAGAGTATTAGATATATCTTGGGGAACAATTTTAAAAATTGCCCTTGCCCTCCTTTCTTTTTATCTGATTTTTTTAATTAGAGATATTTTAATTTGGCTTATTTTTGCTTTGATTATTTCGGTTTTATTTAATCCGGCCATTGAGTTTTTTAAAAGAAGGAAAATTCCAAGAGTTTTGTCTGCGATTTTGGTTTATGTAAGCATCTTTGGGATGGTGGGAGGAGTGATTTATTTAATTGCCTCCCCCCTTATTTTAGAAATTCAGCAATTCGCTCAAATTTTCCCTCAATATTTCGAAAAAATTGTCCCTCCCTTAAGCGGTTTGGGGATAACTGCCTTCGAGAATTTAGAGAATTTTACCAGAGCAATGGAAGGCTGGTTAACCAGCGCCTCTACCAATATCTTTAGCGCCCTTTCTGCTATTTTTGGAGGGATTTTTTCTACAATTACTATTTTTGTCCTTGCTGTTTTTCTTTCTATTGAAGAAAGGGGGATGGAAAGAATAATTGGGCTTTTAACCCCCGGGAAACACGAAGCATATGTTCTGAGTTTATGGGAGAAAAGTCAGGTTAAAATTTCCAAATGGTTTGGGTCAAGAATTTTGCTTTGTCTTTTTGTGGGTGTCCTTACTTTTGTTACCTGTCATGTTTTAAATATAAAATATGCAGTTTCTTTTGGATTACTGGCCGGAATTTTAGACATTATTCCCATTATTGGGCCGGTTATTGCCGGAGTGATTATTGTTATTTTCTGCGCCCTGGAAAACTGGTTAAAGGCTCTGTTTTTGCTGATTATTTTTATTTTGATTCAACAGATAGAGGGAAATATTTTAACTCCGATTTTAACCAAAAAATTTATCGGATTACCGGCGGTATTAGTAATAATCGCTTTAATGGTTGGGGGGAAAATATGGGGAATTTTAGGAGCAGTTTTGGCAATTCCTCTATTCGGTCTTTTTTACGAATTTTTGCGGGACTTTTTAAGAAAAAGAAAAGAAAGGGAACAGGTATCACTATAAGAATCTGCCTTCGGCAGATTCTTGATTCGCTAAGGTATAAATATATATTCTTGAATTAAAGCATGGCCACTCTTTTTATTGTCGCTACTCCCATCGGAAACCTCAAAGATATCAGCCTCCGAGCATTAGAAGTTTTAAAGGAGGTTGATTTAATTTTGTGCGAAGATACGCGAGTAACTCAGAAACTTTTAAATCGTTATGGAATAAAAACGCCAACTTTGAGCTACCACCAACATAGTAAATTGAAAAAGATAGACTATATCTTAGATTTATTAAAACAAGGTAAAAATCTGGCTTTGGTTTCTGATGCCGGCACCCCGGGAATTTCCGATCCGGGAAATAAACTAATCAACAAAATTGCAGAATTTGCAGGGGTTGAACCCCTGCAAATTAAGATTGTTCCCATACCAGGACCAAGTGCGGTAACGACGGCAGCCTCTATCTCCGGTTTCCCGATGGATAGATTTTTGTTTTTGGGTTTTCCGCCAGCCAAGAAGAAAAGAAAGAGGTTTTTTGAAGAATTAAGCCGCCAGTTGGCGGAGTTAAAATGTCCGGTAATTTTTTATGAGTCACCTTACCGCATCCTTAAAACACTTAATGAATTAAATTCCCTATACACAAAATACAATATACAAAATACCGACATTGTAGTTTGCCGAGAATTAACTAAAAAATTCGAAACAATTTATCGCGGCAAAATTGAGAAAGTTATTAAAGAAATTGAAAAGGATAAAATCAAAGGAGAATTCGTGGTAATAGTGGAAGGAAAGCACTAAATTTTAAATAAAGTTAATTTATGATAAAATTAAAGGAGGTTTAACCTCCTTTTAAAGTTATGGCGAAGAAAAATAAAAAGTTTTATCTTTCAACTGCACTTCCCTATGTGAACGAATCTCCCCACGCAGGTTGGGCTTTGGAGATTATCCAAACCGATGTCATTGCAAGACGTCATCGACTTTTAGGCGAGGATGTCTTTTTTTTGACTGGGACAGACGAGAATTCCTTAAAAAATGTCCGGGCAGCCGAAGAAGAGGGACTAAACGTAAAAGAATTGGTAGATAGAAATGCTAAAAAATTTTATGAATTAAAAAAAGCTCTAAATCTATCCTTCGATGATTTTATTCGGACTACTGAAAAGCGACATATCAAAGGAGCTCAAAAACTTTGGTTAGTTTGTAAAAAGGATATTTATAAAAAGACTTATGGGGGGCTTTATTGCGTAGGATGTGAAGAATTTTACAAAGAAAGTGAGTTAAAAAATGGTCTTTGTCCTGAACATCAAACTAAGCCCGAGTTAGTCGAAGAAGAAAATTATTTTTTTAGGCTTTTTAAATATCAAAATCAGTTAAAAAAGATTATCAAGGAAGATAGAGTTAAAATAATTCCCGAAACTCGTAAAAACGAAATTTTAAGTTTTCTCAATTCTGGGCTTGAAGATATTTGTATTTCTCGGTCAGCTGAACGTGGTCGAGGATGGGGAATTCCGGTACCAGGTGACCCAACACAGGTCCAGTGGACTTGGTTTGATGCCCTCTCAAATTATATTAATGCTTTAGGCTATGGAGAAAATGATAAAAATTTTCAAGACTGGTGGCAAAAAAATGAAAATAAATTGCATATCATAGGGAAAGGGATCCTCAGATTCCATGCAATATATTGGTTAGCTATCCTTCTTTCAGCTAAATTAGCCATCCCTAAAACAATTTTTGTTCACGGCTATTTAACTTCCGGTGGTCAAAAAATGTCAAAGAGTTTGGGGAACATCATTGATCCATTTGAATTGGTGAAAAAATATGGAACTGACACCGTAAGATATTTTCTTTTGCGGGAAATTCCATCGACTGAAGATGGCGATTTTACTTATGAAAAGTTTGAAGCAAGATATAATTCGGATTTAGCAAGTGGATTAGGGAATTTGGTAGCAAGAGTAATGACCGTTGCGGAAAATCTCAAATCTCAAATCCCAAATCTCAAATCTACATATCAAAACTCAACATTTAAGAAAGAGATAGACAATACTTGGAAGAAATATGAAAAAGCTTTAGATGAGTTTAAATTTAATGAGGCCTTAATTTCAGTTTGGGATTTAATTAGTTTTTGTGACAGGTATATTGAAAAAGAAAGACCCTGGGAAAAATCAAAGAAACAGTCTTTAATAATTTATAATTTACTAGTTACCTTAGCAGACATTGCTTTAATGCTTCAGCCATTTTTACCGGAAAGTTCGGATAAAATTTTTGATCAGTTGGGGATAAAACCAACCGAAAAAATTCGGGAATTTAAAATAAAAAAAGGGAAACCTTTGTTCCCTCGAATTTAACCCAGTAGAAGAATTTCGAATAGAAAATTCCGAAGAAATTTTCTTTCTTGCCGAGGCATTCGAAATTTCTCTACTGGGTAAACTTTACATCTTTTTTGTTTCTGGCTTTGGTGGAATAATACTGGGTTAATTTTTTAGCCCTTTCCAAAATAGGTTTTGAGACTTTAGTCTTTTGGTAATTTCTAACTAGAGTTAGGGGACCGGAATAATTTTCCATTTCAATTAGAACATCGCCTTTTTGAGCGATTTTTTTTATTTTCCCATTTTCATCTTCGTTCCGACCAACAACAATTTTGGTTGTATTTTCTGAAAAGTGCCTCCCCAATTTTAAAAGTTCAATATCGTTTCTCCGGCAATCTGGGGAAATTTCAAATAATTTTCTAAGGCGTTTGGAAAATTCAGGGTCGGTCAAAAGACAACCGCCAGCCGGAGCAGGAAAGTCTTTTAGTTTAAATTTTTTAGCTAATTCCAATTGCTTTTTCCGCGAACGTCCCGATATGTCTAATAGTTTATTTCTATCAACCAAGCCCAATTTTTCAGGGATTGTTGGCTTTAGTAATTTGGCTGAAAGCGGTCTTAAAAGATACCCCCGCAGAGAGGATTCTTTTTCTATCAAATCTAAGGCTTTTTTATTTTGGCTCATTGGTCTTTCACCCAAAACCTCACCGGTAGCGACGAAATGAAATTTCGTCGCCCTGAGCTTGCCGAAGGGCTTTTTTCCCTCCATTATCTCTTTGGCTTTTTTAAGCATTAAAATGTGACAATCAATACAGGGATTCATATTTTTCCCATAACCGTATTTTGGCTTTTTTACCATTTTTAGGTGCTCTTTTGAAAAATCAATTATCCTTAAAGGAACCCTTAATTCTTTTGCTGCTCTTTGAGCTTGTTTTTCATTAAAAAAATAGCTCTTGAAAGAAAGAGCTGTTATTCTAATTCTCTGATTTTTCAAAATCTTAGTAGCTAAAATTGAATCCAATCCTCCCGACAATAAAACCAAAGCCTTAACTTTTTTCATAGATTTAACCTACTTCTTGAGAAATTTTTTCTTTTATTTTTTCAATTCCCAATCTAAGTAGTGGTAATAAAATCATTAAAGAAATTACCATAACAAGAATTGAAATCAAATAAAGAGTTTTAACTTGCGTCTGGAGTACTTGAGACAAAAACAAAGCGCTTACCACCCCTACACCCTGAACCATCCAAAAAAGTGCAGTTAAAAATTCAAGGTTATTTTTGGTAGATACATCTCCTACTAAAGCATAACTGATGGGTCTCATAAGACTTATATTCAAAGCAAGTAAAATAATCCCGGATATTAAGAAAATTGAAATATTTGAAAAATATAAAGAAATAAGTCCTATTATAACAAAACCATAGGAAAGAATAATCATCTTTTTCCTTCCCGCAATATCTGAAAGTTTTCCCCAAAAATAAGAAAAGAGAATTGGTAAAATGTAGAACAAAGAAGATAAAATCCCAATGAAAGAAATGCCAAGGATGTTTTTAATTTCAATTGGAATAATCCCAATCGTTAAACCGTATGTAAACTGCGGGGCAAACCAGAAAATTGATAACCGCAATGCTGTTTTACTAAAAATCGATTTTTTAATTAAGTTAAATCGGTTTATCTTTTCTTCTACTTTTAAATCCGTTATTTTAGAAATAACCAAAAGGCCAATGATTGGGAAGATAGAAAAAATTAAAAATGGAATTTTAAACAGAAATTTTACAATAAGAAATCCTAAAATTAAAACCCCTAAAGCCGAACCTAAGGACTGCAAAGAACTAAAAAATCCAGCATTTGCACCATAAGATTTTTCATCACTCGCCCTTATTAGATAACTATTTTGCCCTGTCCATAAAAAGGAAGCAGCAATTCCAAGCAGAGAAGAGGCAAGATAAATTAAAATAATTGATTTACTTAATAATGAAAGAATAAAAATAGAATAGAATATCGAAGCTAATATCATGCATCTTTTTGCTCCGTATTTTGAGACGAGAACCGCCGACAGGGGATCAAACAGAATAAAAAATAAATAAATTAAAATTAAAGAGCGAAAGCCGACCTCAATCATTTCTGCTTCTGAAAAGAAAGTAGTTATATACTGCTGGACTCCGTTAAATCCAAGAAAGATAAACAAAAAACTGAAACCGAGTATTTTTACTTGTTTTGAAACAGTAAGATTCATACTAAAATAGAAATCAAGGTTTTGTCGCCAAAAAAAGTCTTGTCATTTTCTTTTGCAATTATTGCCGAGTTTATTTCTTTTTAACAAAATTAGTTTTTCTCCGAGAATAAATTATTTAATAATTTTACTAAATGTCTTTTAAATTTGATTTGTTGGGAAATATTATTTTCTACTTCTAAAGCAATTATCTTGCCGAAGATAAATTTTGGTAAAGTTTTTAAATAATCAAAGTTTTTTAAACTTTTTACTGTGTGAAGATCAGAATTGTTTTTGTTGTCGTAACCATTAAGGTGATTGCAAGCATATTGAGCCCTGAACTTTCTTAAATAAATATAATCAAAATCTTGAGTCCAATTAGTTAAAGCAATTTTAAAATGCGCCAAATCAACACAAAATCCACCAATTTTCTCTACTTCAACCTTTGGAGAAACATAATTATCTGTATTCATTTCTAAATAAAGTTTTTTATAGAATCCTTTCCATTTATCCAAAAAACCAAAGCCGCTTTCGTGAATAGTAAAATATTCGGTCTTAAATTTGCTTTCCAGAAAAACCAATTCTTCGACTTCCATATCATTGCTAATATGGCAAAGAGGTATCTTTTTAATACTCATATTTAAAAGAGCGCGATAAATTTTTTTCCTTTGGCTCTGGTCAAATCTTTCCAAAAATAAAGCAGCTTCTCGAGTTTTCAGTTTATTTAAGTCATTTAATTTGTCCTGCCAATCTTTTTCTTTCTCTCCGGCAATTCCAAGAAAAATTCTCTTTTCAAAATTTTTTATGGTCATTTAGATATTCTATCTTATTTTTTAAAAAAATAAATGGGCTGGAGAAATATTAATCTCTCCAGCCTTGTTCCAGCGCCCCCTATTATTGATCAAAGTGGTGGAACCATTTCTTCGGCGATTTTTCTTCCTCCCAACTCACCTAAAAGCAGTGAGTTTTATCTAAATAATTTATTATTAAAGTTACTTTTCCTTTTTAATTCCTTTAAATTCGGTATAAAAAGTGGCGTTATCTTCGATGTTTTCGGAAACAACTGAATTGGGACCAATTGTACAATTTGAACCAATTAAAACCCCCGGCATTAAAGAGCAGTTGATTCCTATTTTTGTATTTTTACCAACAATTGTTCCCAAAGAAGTAAGACCTGTTCTAATTTTTTCTTCTTTTACTACCGGTTTTATTTCCCCTCTATCCAATCTTACATTGGCGGTAATCGTTCCGGCTCCAATTCGGCAGTCTTTGCCAAAAATTGAATCACCAAAATAACCACAATGGGTATGAATATCTTCTTGGAAAATAGAACGAGTTACTTCGGCAAAAGCGCCGATTAAACTATTTCGTTCTAAATTTGTATATTCTCTAATTAAAGAATTATTACCAATTACGCAGTTATCGCCAATATAACAAGGTCCTTTAATCACTGCTCCTTCAAAAATTTTTGTATTTTCACCAATATAAACTTTTCCTTCAATTACTACGTTTTTCGCAATTTTTGCGCTCTTTGAAATTTTTGGTTTTAAAAATTTATCCATCAAATATTTAGTGATTTCGAATAAATCCCAGGGATATTTTAAACCTAAACTCTCTTTTTCAATTTTTATCATTTTTGCTCCCCTTTTCTTAATAAATAAATTAAAAGTATCTTCAAAGTCATACATATGTTTTTTAACTTTTTGATAATAGTTGAAAAATTCTTTGGGTAAAAGATAAGTTCCAACAACTTTTAAATTCGAGGGTTCTTCTCCTGGTTTTGGTTTTTCAACAATTTCTAAAATTTTATTTCCTTTCAACTTCAAAATTCCATAAACCCAAGGGGTTGAGGTATAAGTTGCAAATAGAGCTAAAGGTGCTCTTTCAAATCTAGCTAATTTTAAATGGCTTTCGCCATCTAATCTTTCAGCATTTAAGACAAAAAATTTGTCCTGAGTTAAATTCCGAGTTTGCCACAAAGCATTTCCCATCCCTTTCGGCTTTTTTTGAATAACATATTTTATTTTTAAATTTGGGAAATTGTAATTTTTTAACTCTTCTTCAATGTCTTTTCTCGGACTTTGAACAATAATAATTTCTTTAATTCCAGCTTTCTTTAAACCCTCAATTGTATACCAAATCAAAGGCCGCCCTATTATTTTTAAAAGGGATTTATGTCTTTGATTTAATGGCCAGAATCTTGAGGATTCACCAGCCGCTAAAATTACCGCTTGCATAAAGAGATTAAAGTCTTAGATACTTTTTTTGGATCATGTTCAATTGAATCAGTTTTTAAAAGATTCCTGCCGATAAATTTTTCTTTGGGAAGATTTTCATTAATTTTTACTAAACCCAATAACTCCGGGTGCTTTTTTTTGTAAATGGTTAATAAACTTGGAGCCGACGGCTGTTTATTATTGTAAATTACATAATCGATTGCTCCCCCTATGTATTTTTCAATTTCTTGAGTAAAGTCTAAAACACTAAAATTATTAGTTTCACCGTATTTTGTCATTAAATTACATATATAAACTTTTTTAGCATTGCTTTTTTTTATTGCCCCAGGAATACCTTCGGTTAATAAAATTTGAGCCAAAGAAGAATATAAATCCCCTGGGCCAATGACGATTAAATCGGCTTGACTAATTGCCTCAAGACTCCTGGGATAAGCTTTGGCTCTGGGTTTTAAAAACGCCTTTTTAATTCTTAAATTCCCGTCGTGTTTCGGAATATCAATATTTGTTTCGCCCGAAATTACTTTCCCATTTTCTAAAACTGCGTGTAAATTTGCATTATCAAGGGTCACTGGCAAGACTTCGTGGTTAGTATTTATATTTAAAAGCTGGCTCATTTCTTCAAATGTTTTTTCATAATCCTGATTGGCAAGTTCCATGGTAGTAATTAAAAGATTTGCGAAATTGTGGCCTTTTAATTCGCCTGTCTCAAAGCGATAATTTAATAAACTCTCTACAGCTGGAGAAGTATCAGCCAGAGCAATAAAAGCTCTTCTAATATCACCGGGGGAGATAATATTATAATCCTTTCTTAACCTGCCGGCCGAACCGCCTGAATCTAACATAGCGCAAATTACAGATAGTTTAACCGGATATTTTTTGAGTCCAGCCAAAACTGCTTTGGGCATAGCATTTCCTCCGCCAAGACAAACAATCCTTCGACTCCACTCAGGATTGTGCTGAGCTTGTCGAAGCACAATTTTTTTATTTTTTTTGTCCTTTCTCATAATTTTTGGCCAGTTCAAAAGTTTTTTTATTGAGCTCAAAATATTTTTCAGGGACAATTTTTTTAATTGCTTTTAAAATTGAATTTGGTTTAAGAGGAATTAGATTTTTGAAACTAGCCAAGCTTAAAAGATAAATTCCGGTGGTAACCGTCGTTCCCAATTCTTTTTGGCAAATTTCGTTTGCCGAAACCACAGATATATTTTTGATAAATTTTTTAAGATTCCCTAAGATTTTTTCTTCCGAAATAGATTTTTGTAAGGGGATTGGAATTATGTGTTTATTTATTAAGAAGATTGTTTTGGGGTTAGCAAAATAAGCTGTTTTTAAGCATTCTTGCGTTTCCAAGCCTAAAATTAAGTCAGCTTTTCCTTGAGAGACCAAGGGAGAGTAAATTTTTTTACCAAACCTAATATGAACCTCAACCGAACCCCCTCGTTGAGATAAACCGTGGAGTTCTGATGTTCTAATATCATATCCTTCGGATAAAGCCGCTTCCGCAACAATTTGCAAAAGGGTGATTAAGCCCTGACCGCCAGTGCCAATAATTATTATATTAAATTGATCTAATTTTTTAGACATATGGACATATTATTTTTTCGCTACGAAAATGCAGGGTCTTCTAGCAATAATTACCGAAACTTCTGGTTTCTCTAAAAATTCTTTTATAGTATTAATAAATTCTACTTGGTTTATCTGATCAATTGTTTTTACGTATTTTACGCCACAAGCCCTAACGATTTCTTCTATTTTTATACCATTGGGTACAATCGGAGCGCCGGGATGGGGCTGATGGCCGGTCATAGCGGTAGTTTGATTTTCTAAAATAATAATTAAAGGATTGGATTTGTTAAAAACCGCATTAATTAAAGCAGGAATACCGGCATGAAAAAAAGAAGAATCGCCGACAAAAGAAATTATTTTTTGCCCCGTAGATTTTTTAATGCCGTGAGCAATTCCTACAGAAGAACCCATACAGGAAAGATAATCTTGTAAATTAACAGGAGGATTACCAAAAAGCATGTAGCAGCCAATTTCTCCGCCGAATATTACCTTATTTATATCTACAGCTTTTTTAATTGCCGAAATAACTAACCAATAAGGACAGCCGGGACAGAGCTGGGGGAAGCGTTTCATAATTGGAAATTTTAAATTACAAATTGCAAATTTATATTTTTTATTTGCGAATTTGGCGATAGTGGAAGTGACAATTTCTGGCCTAAGTTCGCCGACTTCTGGAATTAACTTTTTCCCAACAATTTGCAATTTGCAATTTACATTTTTAGCAATTCTTAAAACTTCTTTTTCTAAACAGGGTTCTAATTCCTCAACAATTAAAACTTTTTTGAGATTTTTGATAAAATTTTGGGTCTTCTTTTCCGGTAAAGGATAGAAAAAGCCCAGTTTTAACACTGGCAAATCAAGATTCAATTCCTGTAGGGCCTCTCTTATATATAAATAAGAAACCCCGGACGTAATAATTCCTAATTTCCAATTTCTAACCTGCCCCGTAGCGAGCTTGCTCTGCTTCGGGGTTTCTAATTTTTGATTTTCAATTTTATTTATTAGCGAATTTTCGGAAAATGCCTTGATTTTTTCAATTTTTTCTAAGAGTTCTTTTTTCATTTCTAAAACTCTCGGAGGCAAGGTAACAAACCTTTTTGAATCTTTCTCAAATTTTCCACAGGTGTCACCTATGATAATTTTTTCTAATTTAACCGGTGCTCTCTGATGAGCAACTCTAGTCGTAGTTCTAATCATTACTGGAATTTTAAATTTTTCTGAAATTTGAAATGCTAATTTTACAAAATCTTTACATTCTTGGGGATCGGCCGGTTCCAGAATTGGGATATGAGCCAAATAGGCGATGGATCTTGAGTTTTCTTCGGATTGAGCCGAGCTGTGACAGGAGGGGTCATCGGCAACAATAATTACCGTTGGGCCTTTGGTACCAGTGTATAAAAAGGGAAGTAGGGCATCTAAAGCAACATTCAGGCCAAAACTTTTCATTGCTACTAAGGTTTTTAATCCTGAAAAAGAGGCTCCGATTCCAGCCTCTAAAGCCACTTTTTCGTTAGTTGAATACTCAAAGTAAAAATTATTTTTGATTTTGTAAAAAGTATCACCAATTTCCGAAGCTGGCGTTCCGGGATAGGTAGAAACAAATTGAACTCCCGATTCCATGGCTCCCCGAACAATAGCTTCGTTTCCAAGAAGTATAATTTTTTTCCCCGGTTTATTTAATAGAATTTCCATAATCATTATTCTACCGTTACGCTTTTTGCTAAGTTTCTTGGTTTATCAATATCTAATCCAAGCTCTAAACCTATGTAAGCAGCAAAAAGATGAAGAGGTATGGTGGTTAAAATTGGAGTTAACATTTCCAAGGTTTTTGGAATGTATATGACATCGTCGGCTATTTTTTTAATGTCTTCATTCCCTTCGGTGGCAACAGCAAGTATTTTTCCGTTGCGGCTTTTGGCTTCTTCAATTGCATTTAACATTTTTTCATAAACCGAATCTGATGGACAAATAGCAACGGAAGGGAAATTCTCGTCAATCAAGGCAATTGGTCCATGTTTCATTTCACCCCCCGGATAACTTTCGGCATGAATCAAATAGGCAACCTCTTTGAGTTTTAAAGCTCCCTCCATGGCAATTGGATAATTATATTTTCTTCCTAAAACGAAAAAGTTGCGGAATTGAGAATATTTTTTAGCCAATTCTTGAATTTGTTTATCTTGCTTTAGGATAGTTTCGGCTAATCCCGGCAACTTCTGAAGCTCTTGGCTAATCCGCCTGCCAGTTACCAAAGACATTTCTCTCTGTCTTCCCAAATACATAGTGAGGAGAGCTAAAATTGTTAGCTGGGAAATAAAAACCTTGGTAGAAGCAACTCCAATTTCGGGACCTACGTGATTATAAATTCCGGCATCGGTTTCTCTAGTTTGGGTTGAGCCAACTACATTAGTAATACCCAGAGCCAGGGCTCCTTTTCTTTTTGCTTCTCTTAAAGCAGCCAAGGTATCGGCGGTTTCTCCCGATTGAGAGATGGATAGCACTGCTGTTTTTTCATTTATTATTGGTTTTCGATATCGGAATTCGGAACCCACATCTACTTCTACCGGAATTCCGGCATATTCTTCCAGCATATATTCTCCAACTAAGCCGGCATAGCGAGCCGTTCCGCAGCCGATGATAATCATTCTTTCAATTTCTTTTAATTTGTCTTTTACTTCTTCCAAACCTCCGAGCTTGGCTAAGCCTTCTTCAGGGAGAAGTCTGCCGCTTATGCTGTTTCTAATTGCCTCCGGTTCTTCAAAAATTTCCTTTAGCATAAAATGAGAAAATTTCCCTTTTTGAGCTTCTTCTAATTTTAGGTCTAATTCTTCTGGTTCCCTTTCTTTTAAAATAAAAAAATTCCCAGGAGTAATCGTAGCTATTTCATTATCCTCAAGATTTATTACTTTTTTAGCGTAGGGTATGATAGCATTGTAATCTGAAGCGATGAAATAATCTTTATCCTTTATTCCGATAATTAAAGGACTAGAGAGGCGGGCAGCTACTATCTTTTGAGGATCTTCTCGGCTGATTATCAGCAAAGCATAAGTTCCTTTTATTAATTTTAATGCTTTTCTAGTAGCTTCTTCTAAATTGCCCTTAAAAAAATACTCAATTAAGTGGCTGACTACTTCGGTGTCAGTATCAGAACTAAATTTATGTCCCATTGCCAAAAGTTTATCTTTTAAAGTCCGATAATTCTCAATAATACCATTATGGACTATATAAATGTTTTTCTTGCAATCCCAATGGGGGTGGGCATTGGCCTCTGTTACCCGGCCGGTAGTTGCCCATCGGGTGTGCAAAATGAAAGGATTGCCGAAGATGGGAGATTTGGAAAATTTTTCTTCTAAATTAGATATTCTTCCCACTGTTTTTAATGAAAAAATATCTTTTTTTTCCGCATTAAAAGCAGCTAATCCCGCCGAATCATAGCCCCTGTATTCTAACCTTTTTAGGGCATCTATCCCTATTTTTAAGTTATTGTATTTACCAAGATGACCAATGATGCCGCACATAAAAAAGTTTTTAAGTTTTATAGCTAGATTACTATATTTATAAGTTTTCCCGGCACAAATATAATTTTTTTTATTTCTTTTTTCTCTATCCACCTTTTAACTCTTTCTCGTTTTAATGTCAATTCTTTGGCTTTTTCTTCAGTTATCTCTGGCTCAACCTCAATTTTGTCTCTAACCTTACCATTAATCTGGATAATTAACTGAATTTTTTCTTCTTTGATTAATTCCGGATTATATTTCGGCCATTTTTCTAAAAAAATACTTTTTTTACCTGCCCCGTAGGATCCCGAAGGGATTCCTTCGGGGTTTCCCAGTTTCCGCCAGATTTCTTCGGTAATATGGGGAGCCATCGGCGATAAAAGCATCAGGAATAATGAATAATGAATTAAGGATATTTTTGCTTGTTTTTCCAGCTCGTTGGCTAATATCATTAGGGCAGAAACAGCCGTATTAAACCTGAAGTTCTCTAGGTCTTGGCTAACTTTCTTAATGGTCTTATGTATCAATTTTTCTAATTGTTGACTCTTAACTTTTGACTCCTGATTCCCGATTCTTTCCTGTATACTCCAGACTTTGTTTAAAAATCTAAAACACCCAATCACTCCTTTATCCGACCATTCCGTTGCCTGATTGGCTGGCCCCATAAAAAGTTCGTAAAGCCGCATAGTATCTGCTCCAAATTTTCTAATTATATAGTCTGGCCTAACCACATTACCTTTAGATTTAGACATTTTCGCCCCCTGCCTATAAACTATTCCCTGATTGAATAATTTTAAAAAGGGTTCATCAAAATGAATCAGTTTTTGGTCAAAGAGAAATTTGGTAAAAAAACGGGAATACAAAAGGTGCATTACCGCGTGTTCTGCCCCGCCAATATATAAATCAACTGGTAACCAATCTTTAATTTTTTTTTCGGAGGCGAAGATTTTTAAATTTTTAGGGTCGGTATATCTTAAAAAATACCAAGAAGAACAAACGAAGGTATCTAAGGTGTCAGTTTCTCTTTTTGCCTTGCTTTTACATTTTGGACACTTCGTTTTGACAAATTTTTCTACTTTAGCTAAAGGACTTTCTCCTTTGCCAGTTGGTTTAAAATCTTTAATTTTAGGTAGTACCACCGGTAAATCTTTTTCTGGGACAGGGACTTTCCCACATTTTGAGCAATAGATAATTGGTATTGGAGCTCCCCAATATCTTTGTCTGGAAATTAACCAATCACGAAGTTTGTAATATGTAGCCTTTTTAGCTTGACCTCTTTTTTCTAAATATTTTGTTATTTCTTTTCTTGCCTCTTCAGAAGTTTTCTCAGAAAAGGGACCTGAATTTATCAAAATTCCGTCTTCTTGGAAAGCTTTTTCTGGAAAAGGAGATTGGGTGGCGGGTGGGTGGCGTCCAGTTTTTGGCTTTATCACTTCAATCATTTCTAATCCACGTTTTTTAGCGAAAATAAAATCTCTTTGGTCGTGAGCGGGAACGGCCATTATGGCGCCGGTGCCGTATTCCATTAGAACGTAATCGGCAACAAAAATTGGAACTTCTTGATTATTAACTGGATTGATTGCCTTTATTCCCCGAATCTCAATTCCAGTTTTTTCTTTATCCTCAGCCACTCTTTCAATCTCGGTTTTCTTTTTGGCTTCTTCGATATACTTTTCAATTTCTTTGAGATTTGAGATTTGAGATGCAACCCTACGGGGAGTCCGCTTCGCGTCCAGGAGATTTGAGACAATAGGGTGTTCGGGTGCAATAACCACATAGGTACACCCAAACAAAGTATCCATCCTTGTTGTAAAAACCGGCAAATTTACAGGGGTTGAACCCCTGTAAATTTTGAAATATATTTCTGTTCCCTCTGATTTACCAATCCAATTCTTCTGCATCAGCTTAACTTTTTCCGGCCAATCAATTTTATTTAAATCATTTAATAATCTTTCGGCATAATCAGTAATCTTGAAAAACCACTGGTTTAAATATTTTTTTTCAACTAAACTATCACACCTTTCGCATTTGCCATCAATTACCTGTTCTCGAGCCAGAACTGTTTTGCAGGAAGGGCAAAAATTTACCGGCGCTTCTTTTTTATAGGCTAAACCGGCATTGTAAAGTTGTAAAAACATCCATTGGGTCCATTTGTAATAGTCAGGATTACAGGTGCAGATTTCTCTTTGCCAATCGTAGCCGAAGCCTGCCGAAATTAATTGTTGTTTTATGTTTTTAATTGACCTACTGGTTAATTTTGCTGGTGGGACCCCGGTTTTGATTGCAAAATTTTCAGCCGGTAAACCAAAGGCGTCGAACCCCATGGGGTGCAAAACATTGAATCCTTCCATTGTTTTCTTTTTGGATATCACATCGGAAAAAGTGTAACCCTTCAGGTGCCCAACGTGAATTCCTTCAGCCGATGGGTAAGGAAACATATCTAAACAATAAAATTTAGGCTTTTTAAAAATATCCTTTGCTTTAAATAACTTTTCTTTTTCCCAAATTCTCTGCCATTTCCCCTCTATTTTTTGAGGATTGTATTCCATGTTTAGTTTTTTTAATTTATCATAAAAAATCGGTTTTTTCAAACCGATGCTAAACCGACGCTAAATTTTAATATTTTCAAGGACGGGGCGTTTCGCTCGGTCGCGGGGCGTTTCGCTTCGCGAAAACGCCTCGCGACCTGATCGCGAAAGCGCCTCGCGTCCCAAAGGTTTAAATATATTCTATTGTGGCTGGCGGTTTGGGAGTTAGGTCGTAACAGACTCGATTCACTCCTGGGATTTCAGTTGTTAACCTCTTAGTAATTTTTTCTAAAACCCTCCAAGAAAGTTTGGTTGGGGTAGCTTTTCTGGCATCTTTGCTTTCAACACACCTTAATATAATAATGTTTCCCAATTCTCTCTTTTTATTTCTCACTCCGGTAGATTTGTCTTGCAATAAAACTGGGAAATATTGAAAAGCGCCTGAATTTTTTAATTCTCTTTCAACAATAGTGGTCGCTTTTCTGATAATCTCAATTTTTTCAGGAGTTACTTCACCAATCACTCTGGTTGCTAGGGCTGGGCCGGGAAAAGGAATTCTTTGATGGATTTCTTCAGGCAAACCGAGGAGTTTGGCGACTTTCCTTATATCATTTTTTCGAAGTTCGATTAAAGGTTCGGAAAGACGGTAACCAAATTTCTTTTCTGTGGAAATTCCTATTTGCTCTAAAACATTGTGTTGGAATTTAATTCCAGCCACAGTCTCTTCGATGTCGGTTAAGTTTGTCCCCTGTAACAAAAATTTGACTCTATTTTTTTCGAGGATTTTCTTAAAAACATCCCCATAAAAGACATCGGAAATAATTTTTCTCTTTTCTTCGGGATCAGTTTTCCCTTTTAAAACCCTGAAAAATTTTTCTTTGGCATTTATCACCTCAACTTTTATTCCAAGTTTCTTGAAAGTTTTAACAACATTTTCTGGCTCCCCTTTTCTCATTAAGCCATTATCTATAAAAATAGTTTTTAACCTACTTTCCAAAGCTCTGTATCCTAAAACAGTTACCGTTGAGCTATCAACCCCACCAGAAAGAACGCTTATAGCTTTTTCTCCCCCAACGGTCTCTTTAATTTCTTTAATTTTTTCATTAATAAATTTTTTATAATTCATAATTCAAGATTATATATTTATACATTAGCGAATCAAGCCCCGTAGAACAGCGAAGCTGTCTACGGGATTAGTCCCGCACCGTGCCCCGAAGTAGAGCGAAGCTCACTTCGGGACTGTCCAGCACTGAGCTCTGCTCTAGTGCTGGGCTTCGCTCTGGTGCGGGAGTTCTGCCGAGCTCCGCCGACTGGCGGAGCGAGGCAGGTTCTTATTTAAGTTTTATAAAATTATTTTTTGATTTTGGTAATTGATGATAATTTTCTTTTCTTTGATAACCTTCCCAATTACTTCGGCTTTAACTTTTTCCTCCTTTAACAAATCCAAAATATCATTGATATCTTTTTTATTAATAACAATTGCTAAACCCCAACCCATATTAAAAACGCTAAACATTTCTTTTAAACTAATTTTTCCGGTTTGCTGAATCAAATTAAAAATTGGCTGGGGTTTGAAATTAAAAAATTCAAAGCCAAAATTTTCCATTAATTTCTTAAACTTTAAATAAGCATCTCCAGTAATATGAACCGCCCCTAAAATTTCAAACTTCTCAGTAACTTTTAAAAATGGTTTAACATAAATTTTTGTTGGTGTAAGACATTCGTAAACTATGGATTTCTCCAATCCCTTTAGTTTATCAAATATGTCATATTTTCCACCCCATTCTTGAAAAAGAACTTTTCTAGCAAGAGTTAGGCCGTTGGAGTGAATTCCTGAACTCTGAAGGCCAATGACAATATTTCCTGGTTTTAAATTTTGGCCAGTAATTATATCTTGCTTTTCTACCTCCCCAATGCAATCACAGTTTATATGATAAATAGCATTTAATAATTCTGGTACATCGGCTATTTCTCCTCCGACAATTGGGCAATCAGCTTCTTTTGCTCCTAAAATCAGCCCTTTTTGGATTTTTCCCAAAACCTTCGGCTCTGATTTCTTTATATCAATCATGTCAGTAATTGCTATTGGTCTGGCACCGCACCTTATACAATCGTTAACAACCATTGCCACAGCGTCAATTCCTATTGTGTCATGTTTATTAGCCAATTGGGCCAGTAAAACTTTTGTTCCAACTCCATCACAAACTTTAGTTTGATAGAGATTTTTAGAAATTGGATAAAGAATATTAAAGGCGGTCTTGATTATTTTTCCCTGTTTTTGAAATTTATAAGTCAACTCAAAACTTTTGAGTCCTCGTTTTGCCTTTTCTCTTAATTTTCTATTTACGCCGACTTTAGTATAAGTAATCATAGTTTTACTTTTTTATTTCACTTAAAATTTTTTTTAATCTTTCTTCAACTGACATGGCTGGAATCTCAATTACTTCATAACCTAAATTTTTGTAACTTTCTTTTAAAAGTTTGTTCAATTTTTTAATGGTTTTGCCATCCTCAACCCTGGCATAATCTCGGTCAAAAGGAAGTTGCTTAAAAAGGAATATTTTTCGATATTTTTTCTTTCGGCAGAATTTTAAAATTTCATTTGAATCGAGCCCACAAATTTGATAATAGGCGAGGCTATCTGGAATAGCCCGGTCAAAAAAGACAATTTTATTTTTTGGCACCGCTTTCTCTACCTCTATTTTAATTTTTAAAACCTTTCTTTGAAAGTCGGCTTCGTCGCCCCTAATTTCTTTTAATGTTTTACCATTAGCTATTTCTTTATCAATAAAAACCCGGGCTGCCTCAGGATAAATGATATATCCCAGTTTTTCTAATTCTTTCAGAACCGTTGTCTTCCCTGAAGAAGGCCCACCGGTAATTACATACCAATTCGGAATATTAGATTTTGAATAATTTTTTAGCATTGTCAGTAGTAATTTTGGCCATTTCTTCAAAACTCAAATTTTTTATTTTGGCAATTCTTTCAGCGACATATTTTACATACAAGGGTTCGTTGCGACCAGTCATTGGCGGGGGAGTCAGGTAGGGACAGTCAGTTTCGATTAGAATTCTATCCAAAGACACTTTTTTAATTATTTCGTCAAAATCAAGTTTGAAAATTATTCCATTAAAACCTAAATAAAATCCCATTTCCAAATATTTTTGAGCTTGTTCCCAATTACCAGTAAAACAATGAACCACACCTCGCAGTTTTGAATTTTGCCCCCTACCAAACTTTGGTGGGGAGTCGGATTTTAAAATTTCAAGGAGATCTTGGTGGGCCATTCGGCAGTGAAAAATTATCGGCAGATTTAATTCGTTAGCCAAATCCAACTGCTTACAGAGAACGGTTCTTTGTTTCTCTTTAAATAATTCTAATCTTCTTTTAGTTTTTGGCCGATAGTAATAATCTAGACCAATTTCGCCAACGGCTACTACTCTTTTAGATTTGGCCAAACTTCTATACTTCGAAGTATCAAAGTCCTCCTCTTGGGTCTTAAATTCGATTTCTTCGACATCGATTTTTGTTTTTACCAATCCAGTTTCCAAATGTATTGGATGTAGACCAATTGCGGCATAAACTCCCTCTTTGTATTTTTTAGCGATTTCCACCGCCCGTTTAGAGGTTTTATATTGTGAACCAACATTTATTAGCCAGATGTGATTAGTTAAACAGCGACGGATAATTTCATCTCCATCATCCTTAAAAGCATTAAAATTAAGGTGGGCGTGGGTATCAATTAACATAATTCAAGATTATATATTTATACAATAGCGAATCAAGGTTCTGCCGAGCGAAGCGAGGCAGGTTCTTAATTCAAGATTATATGTTTATACCTTAGCGAATCAAGAATCTGCGAGCGAAGCGAGCAGATTCTTATAAATTTGCCGGTATTAAATTAATTTTATCTTAATTTCTTCCTTTTTTCAAAACTGAAGATGATGAGATACATCGTAACACCCAAAAAGCTCCAAAATCTGGTAAAATTAGGGATAGAAAGGGTCTTAAAATTTGAGAAATCCCACCAGAGCCTTGATTACCTTACCCCTTTTGAGTTCCACCAAAAATACCACAAAGTGTAACCCATATACCCTTCACGTACATGGATTTAACAAAAATTTAATTTAGGTGTATCCTTAAGAAAAAGTCAACTAAATTAGTGAAATCAAGGAAGAAAAGATGAGGAAAAGATAACCTGAGTCATAATATTACTGGTGGCAGTAAAATTGTTCAATTAGCAATTTAGTTTTCTTTTAAAAGTTTCGTAGCTCTTTAACAAAAAAGAAAAAAAATAAGACGATTGCTTTCAAAAAGATAAGTATAGTTTCATAAAAAGTAAAATAGAAAGGAGGTGCGAGAATGCTAACAATCTGGAAAAAGAAGCAATGGCAGAAATGGATGAAGTACCGCTTGCCGAAAAACCCACTCCCTCTTTTATTGCTTGTTACATGGGTCTGGCTAATATCATTTTCAGCATACGGCGGGCTGGCAATTACCACAGCACAAAACAATCCTTCTAGTGCAGGAAATTACACTATTCAGGTTAATGGATCGTCAGGCAGTTCTATTTTTCTATTAGAACCCAGTCAAATTGTATGGAAATGTCCAATCGGTCATCAGTCATTAATCGCTCCTTACCCGGGCGCGGGGAGACCATTCTTGAGTATAGCAGTAAATTTGAATAAGGTAATCTGTCCTGTTGATTGGTTTGAAGTTTTCTGGCTGGATGAGACCACTGGAGAGTGGAAATACTACATTTCGGGGTTTACCCAGAATACTCTTCTTACCCTGAAGCCCGACCAGTATTACTGGGTGGTAGTGTCTGCTCCTTGTGAGCTTATAATTCCTCAATATACTCCTTCAGAACCAGACTATCTGAGCATGAGCAAAGATGAACTTTTTCCTTACCTTACCAGCGGAGCAGTAGCGAGAGATTGGTGGAATCTGTCATACCAAGACCGAAGAGAGCTAGCTGTGAAAATTATAGAGTTATGGACTTGTACAATAGGTCGGACCCCATTTCTAAGCAGAGGAGATCCAAATTCCCAATCTCCTCCAGACTGGAATCCCTTCCTTGACCCCCATCCTTCTTTACAATGGCTTTGTCACTGCGGGGAGAGCACCGGAATAAGATATTGTCTACTCTGTGGCGATATTCCTTGTCCTTTAGACATTTATTATTTCAGAGATAGTGACGAAAAATGGTACTGCGAATACTGCTCAGATGCCTTTCACTTACCTGTTTTTCGAGGCATAGCGATACTAGTGGAGAGTAATTTTGTTCATTTTTTCCCGGCTATGCAAATTGGAGAGGATATGACCGACTTTAACAGTTGGGTATTTTTTCAGTATGAAACTGCTGATATCAAACCAGGCGATTGGCAAATGCCTCATGGAGCAACTGTTAGGGTTTGCAAACCAAAGGCTTTTACAGAAATAGGGACACTGGAAATATACCCAAACCCAATCCTTGCAGGAGAATGGAGAGTGCCGTGAGAATAGTTTCTGTTAAAAAAGACAAAATGACAAACTTTGGCAGCAAGATTGCAGAAATCCATTATTAAGAGAGATTGAAAGCCAAGAAAGCAATGATATGGTAAAACATGCGGTGAAAAAAAAGATTAAAGCACATAAAGATACTTCCTCTTTCACCAAGGTTAAGTTGTTTTTTTTCAGGATATTAGCCCAAAGAAATAAGGCTGGAGAATTCCGTTTTCTCTGGCCTTTTTCATTTCAAGAAACTGCGATAAACTATTAATAGATGAAAAGACTCCAATTAACCCAAAAGAGCCATCAAGAAATTTTAAAAATTACCACTCGGTCAATAAAAAAGGGCGAGATTATAGTTTGTCCGACCGATACAGTTTATGGGCTTTGTTGCGATGCTTTGAATAAAAAAGCGGTTAAAAGGATTTTTACAATTAAAAAAAGACCAAAAGGAAAGCCCTTGCCAATTTTTGTAAAGGACATAAAAATGGCAAGAAAATTTGCCAAGATTGATAAAAACCAAGAAAAATTTTTAAAAAATCCAAAGATTACTCTGGTGCTAGAGATAAGAAATAAAAAAAATTTTCCAAAAGGGATTGTTTCTCAAGATAACAAAATAGGAATTAGAGCCCCCAATTACAATTTTTTAAATGTTTTACTCAAAAAACTTAATTTACCCTTGGCCGAGACTTCAGCCAATATTTCCGGTAAACCCGCCTCAACCAAAATTAAAGAAGTGTTAAAACAATTTAAAAATCAAAAACACCAACCGGATTTAATAATTGATGCCGGAAATTTAAAAAAAGCAAAACCGTCAAAAGTGATAGATTTGACCGGTTCAAAACCAAGAATTTTAAGAAAATGAAAAAAGCTAAGAAAAAAATTCACCGAGCACATAAAAAATTATGTGCTCCGGTAAAATTAGCGGCATTAATTGGCAGAGGAGGAAGGTTGCCGGCGATTTATAAATGCTGTCAAAAAATCAAAAATCTTGATTTGGTTTTGGTTGTTTCGCATAAAAAAGAATCCCCTGGAATTGATATGGCTAAAAAATGGGGAATTGAGGCTTTTTATTTCCGGCTTTCGGATTGGAAGGAACGGGGCAAAAGCCGCAAAAGCTACAATTTAAAGTTAGCTAAAATTCTGAAAAAGAGAAAAATAAATTTTATTGTTATGGCCGGCTGGGACTTAATAATGTCAGACGAATTTTTAAAACAATTTCCAAATATGGTAATAAATATTCATCCCTCTTTGTGCCCGGCTTTTCCCGGTATGAATGCGGAAAAACAGGCAATGGATTTGGGGGTGAGATATACCGGCTGCACCCTGCATTTTGTTGACCCCGGAGTAGATACCGGTCCTATTATTTTACAAAGAGTAGTAGAAATAAAACCCCAAGACACGATTCGCTCTTTGCAAAAGAGAATTCACAAAAAAGAAGAAGAGATTTTGTGCCAGGGAATTAAATTATATGCCAGGGGGAAATTAAAAATTAGAAAAAGAAGAAAAGTGGTGATTTCGGGGCAATAAAAAGTCCGGCAGAAACCGGACTTTTTATTGGAATCTTTGATATTCGCGACCCTTTGGCATAAAATAGTGTGCCGGAGGAGGGAGTCCAACCCTCACGCTCTTGCGAGCAATGGATTTTGAATCCATCGCGTATAGCAGTTCCGCCACTCCGGCTTAACACTAATTTTAGCAAAATTTTGGCTTTTTGTAAATTTTAAAATTGCCAAATTTTTAAAATCGTGTTAATTTGTCTTAATGGCTCGAGTGATCTGCATAGCTAATAATAAAGGAGGGGTGGGAAAAACCAATGTCGCGGTAAACCTTCCGGTTTTTTTAGCTGCTTTGGGAAAAAAAGTTTTATTGGTGGATTTTGACCATCAGGCCAATGCTACAATTTCTTTGGGAATTAATCCTAAAGACCTGCCTCTTTCTATCTATCATGTCTTAATGGGTCAAGTCGGTCCCAGAGCCATAGTTCAAAAAACCGCCTTTTTGAGATATGAGATTTTGCCCTCTTCCCAGGATTTGGCCGGAGCGGAAGTAGAATTAGTGAATTTAAAAGACCGGGAATTTAAACTTAAACAAGTTTTGGAAAAAATTAGCAAAGATTATGATTTTGTTATCATTGATTCTCCTCCCAGTTTGGGCCTTTTAACCATTAATGCCCTTTGTGCAGCAAACGAAGTTTTAATTCCGGTTCAATGTGAATATTTAGCCGTGGAGGGTTTTGGTCAATTACTGGAGACCGTTGATTTGATAAGGAATAATCTTGAGCAGGATTTGAAAATTACCGGTGTTTTGTTGACAATGTATAATAAAAGAAATCGTCTTTCTCGAGAAGTAACCGAGGAAATAAGAAAAAAATTCCCGGGATATATTTTTGAGACAAAAATTCCCAGAAGCATTAAATTAGCCGAAGCCCCAAAATTCAGGAAGACTATTTTTGATTATGCCCCGGTCTCCAAGGCTTGTTTGGCTTACCGGGAATTGGCCGAAGAAATAATTAGGCTGGAAAAAGAAGAATTACCCAATTCGGCAACCTGCTTCGGAGGACCGCAGAATTTCCCACCAAGAAATTCTGCTTAGGTCTTTGGTAGTTGCCTCATTATTTCATGAAAAATACTTTTGGTAAAGGCTTGGAATCCTTAATCCCAAAAAAATCTCAAAAATTAAGCGAAAAATCCGAAGAAAAAAAGGAAGCAGTTTTTTCTATTGAAATTGAAAAAATAATCTCCAATCCTTATCAGCCCCGAAAAGAATTTGACCGAGAGGGTTTAAAAACTCTTGCCCAATCAATCAGAGATTATGGAATCTTACAACCTCTAGTTGTTACCAGAATAGAGAAGGAGGGAGAAATCGAATACCAGTTAATTACCGGAGAAAGAAGGCTGATGGCGGCAAAAATGGCCGGGTTTTCCCAGGTCCCGGTAATAATTCGCCAAGCTCCCGAGAGAGAAAAATTAGAACTATCAATAATTGAAAACGTTCAGAGGCTGGATTTAAATCCGATGGAAAAAGCAGATGCTTTTCAAAGACTACACGATGAATTCGGTTTTTTACAGAAAGACATTGCCAGGGTTTGCGGGACGAGTCGGGAAGCGGTAGCCAATACAATGAGACTCTTGGATTTGCCGGAAGAAATAAAAACAGCTCTAAGGGAGCAGAAAATTACGGAAGGTCATGCCAGGGCAATACTGGGAGCGAAAATCCCCGAGAAGCAAAAAATTGTTTTTTCTCAAACCTTAAGGGATGGTTTAAATGTAAGAGAAGTAGAAAGTTTGGTTCAAAAAATAGAAGTCTATAAACCCTTTCCCAAAAAAATTTCAACTAACCTATTAGAAGAGATTAAAAATTTGGAAGAAAAATTTAGGGAAGCCTTACAGATTTCTGATTTAAAAATTAGGATTGAAGCCGGAAAACCTAAATTAATCATTTTCTTTAACACCAAAAAAGAAATTGAACGATTTCTTAAAAACCTAAAACCCAAAATCTAACCCCCACACCAAACGAGGACAAATCGCCCAAGGCGCGATAAAATTAACGAAGTCAGTCCTCGTTATGGTGGGGGGCTAAACCTTTCTTACATCTATTATTCCTTTAACCTGTTTTAATTGACGAAAGACCCTGTCTAATTCTTCTAATCCCGAAATTTCAACTTCTGCATTTATGGTCGCCGGTAAGTTTTTTGGCTGAGATTCGGCTTCAAGACTTAAAATATTTATTCCCAAACTACTGATGGTGGAAGTTATGTCGCTAAATAGTCCTATTCGGTCTTGGGCCTTTATTTTTAAGGAAACTTGCCAAATCATCTTTTCGGGGGATTTCCAAGAGGCCTCAATAATTTTTAGGGGCCATTTTTTTTGAGCATTTGTTAAATTTTTACAATTAGCTTTGTGTACCGAAGCCCCTCGAGTTTGGGTAATGTAGGCTGCAATTTCATCTCCAGATTGAGGCAGGCAGCATTTAGCTAAGCGAATTTGAATTCCGGTTTGACCGGCCAAAAAAATTCCCTGGGTTTTTGATTCGGGCCTTGGGGCGCTTTTTTTGGAAAGAGGTCTTTGTAAAAATATCTCTTTTTCTTTAAATAAATTTTTAAGAATTTCATTGGGAGAAATTTCTCCTTCTCCTACTGCTGTTATTAGACTTTCTAAGTCTTTATAAGGGAAAGTTTTAAGGAGTTCCTCTTTTTTTCCTTGAGGCACTTGCTGGAAGCGTATGCCTCGAATTTGTTTAAATTCTTCGTCTAATAATTTAATTCCCCGATTTAAATTTTCGGGATGCGATTCTTTTTTAAACCAGTTTTTAATATGAGAACGAGCTAGGCTGGTTTTGGTTAACTCCAGCCAATCTCGAGAAGGTTTTTTGGAGGTGTCGATAATAATTTCTACCACATCCCCATTTTTAAGAGATTGAGAAAGAGAGCTAAGTTTGCCGTTTATTTTAGCTCCAGCGCAATGGTCACCGATTTCGGTATGAATCGCATAAGCAAAATCAATTGGACAGGCTCCTTCCGGGAGGTCAATTACATCTCCCTTAGGAGTGAAAACGAAAATCCGATTTTTAAAAAAATCAATTTTTAAACCTTCCCAAAATTCTTTTGGTTTTGTTATTTCCTTTTGCCAGTCTCTTAATTGGCTGACCCAGGCGAATTTTTCGATGCCGGCTTTTAAATCCACCCTTTCTTTTTTAGCCCAATGAGCACAAATTCCGTATTCGGCCTCCTGATGCATCTGAGGGGTTTTTATCTGAAATTCGGTGATTTTTCCGTCAAGGCAGAAAACGGTAGTATGGAGGGCTCGGTAGCCGTTTGGTTTGGGCAAGGCAATGTAGTCTTTAATTCGGCCGGGCAGAGGTTTCCAGTACTTGTGGATTATTCCCAGGGTTTTGTAGCAAGTTTCGACATCTTTGTTAATTATTCTCAGGGCAACCAAATCATAAATTTTTTCCAGATCCATATCATATCTCAAAAGTTTTTGATATAAACTCCAATAATGTTTTGCCCTGGTATGAAGATCAATTGGCTTTATTTTCTCTTTTTTTAAAATCTCGACCAAGACCGGCTTTACGCTTTCAAGATATTTAGTTCTTTCTTCGTATTTTTCTTTTACGGTGTTTTGCAGCCATTGATATTCTTTTGGATAAAGATAGGGGAAAGCTAAGTCCTCAAGGTTGCCCTTCATTTCCCCCATTCCCAGTCTCTCGGCAATGGGTGCGAAAATTTCCAGGGTTTCCAGAGCAATCCTTTTTTGGATTTGAGGAGGAAGAGCATTTAAGGTTTGCATATTGTGTAATCTATCGGCCAGCTTTATCAATATCACTCTTAGGTCCTCGGCCATAGCAAAAAACATTTTTCTTAAATTTTCGGCCCTAAGATCAACGGGCGTTTCTTTTCTTTGTTCGATAGGAGGAGCTAGAATTCCATTTTTTGGATAACGAAGTTTCCCCAATTTACTCACTCCCTCGACCAAAAAGGAAATTTCTTTTCCGAATTCTTTTTCAAGGTCTTGGAAGGTTTTTTGGGTATCATCCGGAACATCATGCAAAAATCCAGCTGCTACCGTCTGGGGGTCGAGTTTCATTTTGCTCAAAGTCTCAGCAACTTTTAAAGGATGGATGATATAATTTTCTCCCGATTCCCTTTTTTGCCCCTGATGAGCAGTTTCGGCAAATTCAAAAGCCTTCTTAATCAGTTTTGGGTTAGAGCTTTCCTTTATAATTTCTTGAAGGGTTTGGGTTGACATAACCTGAATTATCCTACATTATAATTCAAAGTCAGCACTTTTACAAGGTGTCTTGGAAGGCGGTTTTAGCATATTTTTGTATCGGAATTTCGAAATTCCGATACAAAGTGATAAAAATAAAGGAGGGAGGAATGCCTATATATGAATATTTCTGCCTAAATTGCAAGCACAAATTTGAATTAATGAGGCCGATGAGTCAAGCTTCAAATCCCGCCCTATGCCCGAGTTGCGGAAATTCTGTTGAGCGAATATTTTCCACTTTTTCAGCTTCTTCCAAAAGTTCTGAAGGGGAGTTTAGTTTAGGGGGAAGTTCTTGTAGCAGCTGCCTTTCCACTACTTGTAACTCTTGCCCTTTAAGTAGGAGAAAAAACGCCTAAGAAAATGGGAGGTGATCCTTCTTTTAAAACTGTCAAAGCGCCACGTCAGATGTGGCGCTTTTTCAGTTTAGAAATAGGTCCATTTTTATTTTTTAATTCAAGATTATATGTTTATACATTAGCGAATCAAGGTTCTGCCGAGCTCCGCCGACTGGCGGAGCGAGGCAGGTTCTTATAATCGCACTCTTTCTTTGAGCATTTGATTTGTTTCCTTTTTGTTTCTACCAGTAAAGAACCGCATTTTGGACAGGTTTCATTAATGGGTTTATCCCATAAAGCAAAATCGCATTTTGGCCAATTGGAACAGCCATAAAATATTTTTCTCTTTTTAGTTCTTTTCTCCGTGATTTCTCCGCTTTTGCAGTTTGGACACTTAATGCCCAAAGTATTTTTTTCAAGGGACTCGGTGTATTTACACTTCGGGAATTTAGAACAGGCATAAAATTCTCCAAATTTCCCCAATCTGATTACCAAAGAAGCTTTGCATTTTGGACAGATTTTTTTAGTTGGTTTTTCGGTAAATTCTTTTTTAGAAACTTCCTCATATTTATGCTTCAGGTTTTCTTCGAAGGGGATATAAAATTCTTGAATTATTGGCGTCCATTTTTTTGAACCTTTGGCAATTTCGTCAAGCGATTCCTCCATCTCGGCCGTAAATTTAATATCAACAATTTTTGGAAAGTGTTCCACCAAAAGATCGTTAACTACGGTTCCAATTTCGGTTGGTTTAAATTTTCTATTTTCGTCTTTTTCAATATAATTTCTTTCCTGAACAGTAGATAATATCGGAGCATAAGTTGAAGGTCTCCCAATTCCATTTTCCTCCAGAGCTTTAATTAGAGTGGCTTCTGAATAGCGAGGAGGGGGTTGAGTAAAATGTTGAGAAGGGATTAATTTTAACAGCTCTAAAATTTCATCGTTTTCAAGCGGAGGCAGCTCGTTTTCTTCAAACTTGATTTGGTAAACCTTTAAAAAGCCATCAAATTTCAAAATCTGTCCCGTTGCACGAAAGCCGTACCCCGCACCAGAACCTTCGGTTCGGTACGGGGCAGGATTTTTTGCCTCGATGTCAACAGTTGTTGAATCAAAAATTGCCTGACCCATCTGGCACGCAATAAATCTTCGCCAAATTAAATCATAAAGTCGAAAACCTTGCTCATCTAATTTGGCTTTTAGTGTTTCTGGAGTTCCATCGGCAAAAGTCGGTCTTATTGCCTCATGGGCTTCTTGGACTCTACCTTTTGCCTTATATTTTCTCAAAAAGCCTGCCCAATAATTTTTGCCATATTTTTCGGTAATAAATTTTTTAGCCGCAAATAAAGATAAATCAGAAAGATTTAGAGAATCTGTTCGGTGATACGTCGTTAGTCCTTTTTCATAAAGTTGTTGGGCAACCCCCATTGTAAATTTGGCTGGAAAATGAAATCTTTGCCAAGCTTCTTGTTGTAAAGTAGAAGTTGTAAAAGGCGGCAGGGGATTCCTTTTTACCTCTTTTTTTTCAACGCTTTGAACTTTATATTCTGCTCCCTCCAGATCTTTTACAATTTCATCTGCCTCTTTTTTAGTTTTGATTCCCAGTTTCGGAATAATTTTATCATCCTTTTTGACTAATATAGACTCAAACCAACGAGAAACGTTCTCGTTGGTTTTTTTGAGCTGGGCGATAATAGTCCAGTACTCTTGCGGTATGAAATTTTGTATTTCTCGTTCGCGCTCAACAACTAACCTTACTGTCACCGATTGAACTCTTCCAGCAGAAAGACCCCTGGCTATTTTTTTCCATAAAAATGGAGATAATTTATAGCCGACAATTCTATCCAAAATCCTTCTTGTTTGTTGAGCATCGACCAGATTCATATCAATTTTCCTTGGATTTTTAAGGGCTTGGTCAATTGCTGATTTGGTAATTTCATGAAAAACAATTCGCTGGTAAGGTTTTTCTCCGTCTAAATTCAAAATCTGAGCCAAATGCCAAGCAATGGCTTCGCCTTCCCGATCGGGATCAGTAGCCAAAATAGTGAGTTCGGCTTTTTGACTTTCCTTGGCTAAACTTTGAACAATCTTTTTAGCTTTTTCTGGGATAATATATTTTGGTTTAAAATTCTCTTCAATATCAATTCCAAGTTCATCTTCCGGTAAATCTCTAATGTGACCATAAGAAGAGAGAACCCGATATTTGGGACCCAGAAAATCCTGGAGAGTTCTTGATTTGGTTGGTGACTCAACGAGTATTAATTGCATAGATATTGTTTCCTAAGTTTCTTATCTTACCTTTTATTTCCAAAATAACAAGGCAGCTTACAACTTTTTGTGGGGGTAACTTAGTTTTTTCAATAATTTTGTCGATGTATAATCCCTCCTCTTTTAATGAGTTCAAAATTAAATTTTCTTCGAGAGTCTCTCCGGTTACTTGCCTGTCGGAACTAGGTTCCGACAGGCCTAAATTTAGTTCTTTTAGAATATCATTAGCGTTTTCAGCCAACCATGCTCCTTGCTTTATTAAATAATGACAACCCTTAGAGTTTGAAGAATGGATTGGGCCGGGAACAGCAAAAACTTTCCTTCCTTGTTTTTTTGCCCACTCCGCGGTGATTAAAGCTCCTGACTTTTGCTTGGCTTCTATCACTAAAACCCCCAAAGAAAGACCGGAAATTATTCTATTTCTTTGGGGGAAAGTAAATTTGGATCCGCAAGTTCCGGGTGGGTATTCAGAAATTAAACAGCCGCCAGATTCAATAATTTTTTCTGCTAATTTTAAATTGGTTTGAGGGTATATGCTTTTTTCGTCCAGGCCGGTTCCCAAGACGGCAATTGTTCTTCCTCCGCTTTCCAGGGCAGCCTGATGGGAAAATGTATCAATTCCCGGAGCAAGACCGGAGACAATTGTTAATCCAGCTTCAGCTAAATCACCGGCAATTTCCAGAGCCACCTGCTTTCCGTAGCTGGAGCACAATCTGGTTCCAACCACGGCAAAACAATTTTCCTCGGGCAAAATTTTTCCTTTAGCGTAAAGAATTTTTGGCGAGTTTTTTATTTTCTTTAAAATTTTTGGATAAGCTCCGTCTTTTATTGAAATTTCTTTGATTTCATTTAGCATTTCCAAATCTTAAAACAATTTTTAAAATTCAACAAGTTTCGTATCGAAAATTGCGCCAAAAGTCCAACTTTCACTATGGGGCAAAATGATTTAAAATATATTAATGGCTGTGACCAAACAAGAAGTTAAACAGAGAATTGAGAAACTCAAAAAGGTGATTAACCATCATCGGTATTTATATCACGTATTGAATAAGTCCGAAATTTCTGATGCCGCCTTAGATTCTTTAAAACACGAACTTTATAAATTAGAACAAAAATTTCCAGAGTTTATTACTTCCGATTCTCCAACTCAAAGAGTGGCTGGCAAACCCCTGGAAGGATTTGAAAAAGTAAAACATAAAGTTCCGATGCTTTCCATTGAGGATGTTTTCTCTGCTGAGGAACTTAAAGATTGGGAAGATTATTTAAAAAGATTAATTCCATCTACTGCCTTTGATTATTTTGCCGAACTAAAGATTGATGGATTTGCCATCACTTTAATTTATAAGAATGGCTTATTTACTACCGGAGCCACCAGGGGAAATGGTCTGGTGGGGGAGGATGTTACCCAAAATTTAAAAACAATCGAGAGCATCCCCCTGAAATTAGAGGTTCATGGTAAATTGCCAAATACAGAGATTGAGGAAAATCTTAAAAAATTAATCAAAAGAGGAAAAATTGAAATCAGGGGAGAGGTTTTTATGGGAAAAAAAGACTTTGGAAAGCTGAATGAAGAATTAAAAAAAAGAGGAGAAAAAATCTATGCTAACCCCAGGAATTTAGCCGCGGGTTCCATCCGACAATTAGACCCAAAATTAGCTGCTTCTCGGCCCCTTAGATTTTTGGCTTACGATATAGTGACTGATTTTGGTCAAACCCAACACTCTCAAGAACATCAAATTTTGCCGGTCCTAGGTTTTATTACCGATCTGGGAAAAGAATGTAAAAATTTAAATGAGGTCGTAGATTATCGGAAAGAAATAGCCAAAAAAAGAGAAACTCTTCCTTTTCAAATTGATGGGGTGGTGGTGAACGTGGACAACAATTCGCTTTTTAAAAAATTGGGAGTGGTAGGGAAAAGCCCTCGGGGAATCAGGGCTTTTAAATTTTCTCCAAAACAAGCCACTACTAAAGTTTTGGATATAAAACTGCAGATAGGAAGAACGGGAGCTATAACACCGGTTGCTCACTTGGAGCCGGTTGAGGTTGGGGGGGTAACCATTACTCGAGCCACTTTGCACAATGAAGATGAAATAAAAAGATCGGGAGTAAAAATTGGAGATACGGTTATTGTTGAAAGGGCGGGCGATGTGATTCCAGCCGTTGCTAAAGTTTTAAAAGAGCTCAGGACAGGAAAAGAAAAAGAATTTCATTTTCCCGAAAAATGTCCGGTTTGCGGCCGGAACTTAGTTAAACCATCTGGAGAAGCAGTTTGGCGATGCAAAAATCGAAACTGCGGAGCCATAAAAAGAGAATTTTTATACCATTTTGCTTCAAAAAAAGCTTTTGATATCGAAGGATTGGGACCAAAGATTATTGATCAATTAATAGACGAGAATTTAATTTTTAGTACCCCTGATTTGTTTGAACTAAAAGAAGGAGACTTAATTCCCTTGAAAAGGTTTGCCGAAAAATCAGCCAAAAATTTAATTGAATCTATTGAAATTGCAAAAAAAATCTCCTTGGCAAGGTTTATCTATGGCTTAGGGATTCGTCACGTTGGCGAAGAGATAGCGATTGCAATATCTAATTATTTTGGTTCCCTTGATAAATTAAAAGAAGCTAACTTACAAGATCTTGAGAAAATTCCAGATATCGGCGAGGTGGTAGCTAAAAGCATATATTTTTGGTTTAGAGATAAGAAAAACTTAAAATTAATCAAAGATTTATTAAAAGCTGGAGTGAAAATTATTTTTCCCCAAAAAATAAAAACTCAATTAAAAAGAAAAACTTTTGTTTTTACCGGAGCCTTAAAAACTATGGCTAGAGATGAGGCTGAAAACGAAGTGAGAGCATTTGGGGGGGCAGTTTCTTCTTCGGTTTCCAAAGAAACAGATTATGTAGTGGTGGGCGAATCCCCCGGTTCAAAAACAGAGAAAGCCAAAAAATTAGGAGTAAAAATTATTTCAGAAAAAGAATTTTTAAAAATGATAAAATAAAACCGACGGAGAACAGTTCTCCGCCGAATTAAAAGAGTTATATTTTTTTTAACTCCTTTTTAATTTCTCAATTGCTTCTGATAATATCTGACAGTATAAATTTAAGCCGACTTGATTTATATTTCCTGATTGCTCTTTGCCTAAAATGTTTCCGGCGCCGCGGATTTCTAAATCCTTTAAAGCAATTTTATAGCCAGAACCCAGTTCTTCAGCTTCTTTCAAAGCATCTAATCTCATTTCGGCTTTTTCTGAAAGGTGACTGCCGTTCACCTCCACACCATAACGAGGACTAACTTCGTTAATTTTATCGCCTTCGGCGATTTGTCCTCGTTTGGTGTGGGGGTAAAGAAAGTAAGCAAAGCTCTGAATGTGAGAACGGCCAATCCTGCCTCTGATTTGATAAGCTTCAGCTAAGCCTAATCTGGTTGAGTCAGCCACGATTAAAGTATTGACATTTGGCAAATCTAAACCATTTTCAATAATAGTAGTCGCTACTAAAACATCAATTTTTCTATTTTGAAAGTCTGCCATTACTTTTACCAATTCTTTTTCTTTCAGTCTTCCATGAGCAATCCCCAATTTTACCTCTGGTCTAAAACCCGACGTTAGTCCTTCTAAAAACTTTTTGGCTGTTTCGATTGTCTCTACTCGATTGTATAAAAAATAAACCTGTCCTCCTCGAGAAATTTCAGCCCAAATTGCTTTTTTAATAACGGTTTCCGACCAGGGCAAAATAAAGGTTTTGATGGCTAATCTCCCCAGTGGGGGAGTTTGAATTAGACTTATTTCTTTCAGAGAAGATAAGGCTAAATAAAGAGTTCTGGGAATGGGAGTGGCGGATAGAGACAAGACATCCAAAGAGGTTCTTAATTTTTTTAATTTTTCTTTTTGGTTTACTCCAAATCTCTGTTCGTCATCAATTACCAAAAGTCCTAAGTTTTTAAATTCAACGTCAGAAGATAAAAGCCGATGGGTTCCAATTACCATGTCTATTTGCCCCCGCTTTAAATTTTGAATTATCTTTTTTTGACCCGTTTTTGGCTGCAGACGACACAATAACTCAATTCTTATGGGGAATTGCTTTAATCTTTTTTTAAAGTTGTGATAGTGTTGATTGGCTAAAATTGTTGTTGGGCAGATCATTGCTGTCTGATAACCTGAATTTACTTTTTTAACCATGGTTCTTAGGGCAATTTCAGTCTTTCCAAATCCAACATCGCCGCAAACAATCCTATCCATAGGCTCTAACTTTTTAAGATCTTGTTCAATTTCTTTCATTGTCTGGACCTGATCCGGAGTTTCTTCAAAGAGAAAAGTGCCGGCGAGTTTGGCATCTATTTCTGAATCGGGAAAGCAGGGAGGCCTTTGGGCAATTTCTCTTTTGGCGTAAATTTCTAAAAGCTCTTTTGCTAATTTTTCAGCCTCCTCTTTTATTTTTCTTTTAGTTTTTTGCCAGAAAGGACTGCTTAATCTTGAAATTTTAGGTTCGACAAACCCAATGTAACGTGATAGTTTTCTCTCTAAGCCAAATGGAACATATAATCTATCTCCTTGGGCATACGCGATCTGGTAGTAAGATAATGTCCGATCGGACATTTTTTGATTAAGGGGTTTTTCTTTTGTAAGGCCAATAAACTTTCCCACGCCGTGGTCTAGATGGACCAAATAATCTCCGGGTTTTAATCCTTTTAAGTCAGAAAATATTTTTTGAGATTTTAATCTCTTTTTTAAAATTTCTTTAACTGTCTTTTCGTCTTTGATTTCAATGGGCAATCTTTCAATATTTTCGATTAGGTTTCCGTAAAAATCAAAACGAATTGGATAATTTAAATTAATTGGGAAAACCTCAATTATTCCTCCCCGGCGAGAAAATTCTCCGGGCTCTGAAACCCGAATTACTTTTTCATAACCCATTTCATCCAGTTTTCTTAAAAATTGAGAAAAATTACAGCTTTGATTTTTTTCTAAAAATATGGTGTTATCCTCCCAGAAAGTTTGGGTTTTTTGGGTTTGAAGAATTTTATTTAAATTTTTTTCAAACCAAAAATTACTTTTTTCTAAAAAGTAGGGGGTAATACTGACAATCAGAAGTTTTGTGATGATCTGATCTGACATCTCCATTCAAGTAAGTTATATGTTGTATTTACTCATTGTTTTTTCTAAATTGTGTTTCAAAAAAAACTCAATTGCTTTTATCGTTTTTTTAATAACCTCTTTAATGGTTTCTTCTTCTTCTTTTGTAAATTTTTGAAGAACAAATCTTTCAACGTTTTTAGGTTTACCAGTTTTTGGCTGAATACCAATTCTGAATCTGATAAAGTTTTTTGTTCCTAATTCTTTAATTATTGACTCCACGCCTTTGTGGCCGGCTCCACCCCGGCCAATTGCTATTCTAATTTTTCCCAAAGGTAAATCAATGTCATCGTGGACAACCCATAAATTGAAAATTGAAAATTGAAAATTGAAAATTAATTTCTTTACCGCTTTTCCAGAAAAATTCATAAAAGTTTGAGGTTTGGCTAAGATAATTTCTTTATTATCTATTTTTCCTTTTGAGATTTCAGCTAATAATCTCTTTTCTTTTTTCCAATTTGTAAAGTTGTCAATTGTCAATTGTAAATTGTCAATTGTTATAAAGCCAACATTATGACGAGTATTTTTATATTTTCCGCCGGGATTGCCAAGACCAATTACCAAAATCATAGATTTTTTAGTTTATTATATCATTTTCTCTTGCCAAACCGAAAGATTTTGATATAATGATTAAAGTATGAAAAACTTTCTTTCTTTCATCTGGGAAATTACAAAAATAGTTATCATTGCTCTGCTGATCGTAGTTCCCATTCGCTATTTTATTTTTCAGCCCTTTTTGGTGAGGGGTCAATCAATGGAGCCAGATTTTCAAGACGGCAATTATTTAATTATCGATGAAATTTCCTACAGGTTTAACGAACCCCAAAGAGGAGAGGTGGTTGTTTTTAAATTTCCAAATTTGCCTTCCCAGCGTTTTATAAAAAGAATAATTGGATTGCCGGGAGAGGTGATAAAGATAGAGGATGGAAAAATTATAGTTTCCAAGGAAGGGGAAAGCCAGGTTTTAGATGAATCTAAATATCTTCCTTTAACTGAGACCCTGGGAGACTTTCAAATTTCTTTAGCTGAAGGTCAGTATTTTGTGTTGGGGGACAATCGACCCTCTTCTTATGATTCCAGGCGGTGGGGCGTCCTTCCTAAAGAAAATATAATCGGCAAGGTTTTTATAAAACTCTGGCCACTTACTGCCTTGGCTAAAGTTGAAGTCCCCGAATACTAAATATGAAAAAACCCAAACTTCGGAGTCCTAGCGGAATGCATGACATTTTACCAGAAGATCAGCCCCATTTTCAAAAAATTGAAAAGACCTGTGAAAGCATTGCCGGTTTTTATAATTTTCAAAAAATTGAAACTCCGATTTTAGAAGAGGCAGAGCTTTTTTCAAAAGGAGTCGGGGTTTCTACCGATATTGTTGAAAAACAAATGTATACTTTTAGGACTAAGGGAGGAGATTTTTTGGCCTTAAGACCTGAGGGGACTGCCCCGGTAGTTAGGGCTTATCTTGAACATGGGATGTATAACCTTCCCCAGCCAGTAAAACTATGGTACTTTGGCCCCTTTTTTCGATACGAACGACCTCAGGCGGGCCGTTTTCGCCAGTTTTGGCAATTTGGATTTGAGATTTTTGGAGAACAGTCTTCGGTTATTGACATTCAAATCATTCAAATTTTTTATAATATCTTAAAGGAGTTAAAATTTAAAGATCTAATAATTGAAATAAACAGCATCGGAGACAGACAATGCCGAGCTTACTATAAAAAATTATTAGTTAGCTATTTTAGATCCAGAGAGAGTTCTCTTTGTTTGGATTGCAGGAGAAGACTTAGAGAAAACCCTTTAAGAATTTTAGATTGCAAGGAGGAGAAATGCCGGAGGATTATTAGCCAAGCTCCCCAAATCATTGATCATCTTTGCGAAGAATGCAATTCTCACTTTAAGGAGGTGTTAGAATTTTTAGATGAGTTAGAACTGCCCTATCGTTTGAATCCTTATTTGGTGAGAGGGTTAGATTATTATACCAAGACTGTTTTTGAGATTTTTGACCAATCTTTAGCCTTGCAGTCTCCGGAAGAAAAAGAGCAGGGGCAAATTTCTCCTGCTTTGGTGGGCGGAGGAAGGTTTGATCTTTTGGTAAAGCTTCTGGGCGGTAGAGACACCCCGGCTTGCGGAGGAGCTGGGGGAGTAGATAGGATAGTTCAGTCAATGAAAGCCAGGTCAATAAAATTTACAGCCAAGGTTCCCACTCATCTAATTTTTTTAGCTCAGCTGGGAGCGCTATCCAAAAAAAAGAGTCTCACTCTTTTTGAAAAATTTAGAAAAGCCGGTCTTCCGATAGCCGAAAGTTTTGGTAAAGACTCTTTAAAAACCCAACTTGGCCGGGCAGATAAAATCGGAGTAAGGTATTGTCTTATTCTAGGCCAAAGAGAGGCCCTGGAAGGGACGGTAATAGTTAGAGATATGAAAACCGGGAAGCAGGAAACGGTGAAAATAGAAAAGATAGTGGAAGAAATGAAAAAGCGATTCAGAAAGTGAGATTGTTGGATTGTTAGATCGCTCAATTCTTTCGCTTTGTTAGAATGAACATTCTAACACTCCAACATTCTAACCCTCCAACATTCTAACCCTCGAACATGCAAGATTGTCTTTTTTGTAAAATTATTAATAAAGAGGTGCCGGTAGAAATTGTTTACGAAAACAATAAAGTTGTTGTTTTCAAAGATATTCATCCTAAGGCCCCCATTCATCTTTTAATTGTTCCCCAAAAACATATTCCTTCCGTTGATCATCTAGAAATCCAAGATAAAGAATTAATTGGAGAATTATTTTTAACTGCTCAAAAAATAGCCAGAGAACAAAGGATTGCTCAAACGGGTTATAAATTAGTGTTTAATGTCGGAAGAGGTGGGGGACAGGTAATAGATCACTTGCATCTACATTTATTGGGAGGATGGAAGAGTGAAAAAGAAAGGGATATTCCCGGAATGCCTTAAAATAATAATTAACATCCCATATCGGAGAGGGGTCGGGACGGGTCGCAAGAGTTCTCCGCGAAGCGGAAACTCCCGACCTAGAACCTTTCGGTTCTCCCGTGTAGGAAAACAGGGAGCGAAGCGACCGCCAGAAACCGAGGGTTTCTGGAGAGCGAGCCCGAACCGAGCACATAAGTTATGTGCTCGGGCCAGCCGAAGGCTGGGGAGGGCGAGCGATTAATTTAGCGTTACCACTATGGCCATTGAAGTAAGAAAACAACTAAAAGAATCTTCTCAAGGTTTGATTCACCGCTTTTCACAAAGAGTTCAGCAAAGCGGAGTTTTGATTCGGGCCAGAGGAAATAGATTTAAAATCAAGCCAAAATCAAGACAAATGAAGAGGAAAGCTGCCTTAAGAAGAGAGAAATTAAGAAAGGAATACGAAAAACTTAAGAAACTTTCAAGATAGTCTTGAATTAAAATGCTAAAGAAAAAAATTCACAAAGATCTTAAAAGTGCCTTAATCGGGGGCAGAGAAATTGAGACCTCTACTTTACGAATGCTTTTGGCCGCCATTTTAAATAAAGAAAAAGAAAAGAGATACAAATTAAGCAAACAAAAGCCCGAGTTTGAAGAAAAAGATTTAGAAAAAGAAAGTCAATTAGGGGATGAAGAAGTAATTGAGGTAATATCTTCCGAAATTAAAAAAAGAAAAGAGTCAATTTTAGAGTTTGAGAGAGGGAAAAGGCAAGATTTGGTGGAAAAAGAAACAAAAGAAAAAGAAATTTTAGAAAAATATTTGCCGGAGCAATTACCCGAAAAAGAGGTTAAAAAGCTGGTTAAAGAAGCAATTGAAAAAACCGGAGCCAAGGAAATAAAAGATATGGGTAGAGTAATGGGGGAACTTATACCAAAAACAAAAGGCAAGGCTGACGGCAGTTTGGTTTCAAAAATTGTTAAAGAATTATTAAGTCCAAAAAATTAAAATTTTTTGTGAATCAATCTTTTTCTAAAATTTGGATTATAGTTGTTCTTATTGTTTTAATTACCGGAGGAATTTTAGCTTGGAAACCCCCAATTTTAAAAGAAGTAATCACCGATTGTGTATTATCTTTGTGTGATTGCAAATGCCATCCAGAAGGTAAAACACCCGAGAAATTAAGAGGGGTGCTTTGCGGCGTTAATTGCGAAGGTATTTATGGAATCGAAGATTGTAAATTAAAAAGTGTATTTGGAATAAATTTTTGTGTTATAGAAAACTTATATTTCGGTTTTTTTAAGCAAAAAAGATTATGATCGAGATTAATAATCTGACGACAAATCTGGTTGATGAGAAATTTTTGAAAAAGGTTGCTGGAAAAGTTTTAGAAGAAGAATCCGCCAGCTGGCGGAAAAAAGAGGCAGAGCTATCAATTGCTTTGGTTGGACAAGGAAGGATAAGGGAGTTAAATAAGAGATATAGGGGTAAAAATCGAGCAACCGATGTTTTGGTTTTTCCGGAACTAAAAGTAGTAAAAGCCCAAGAAGTTCAGGGTTTAGGAGAAATAATAATTTGTTTTAGAGAGGTCAAAAAAAATGCCAAAAAATATAAATCAAGTTTTGAAAAAGAATTAGCTCGAGTTTTGATTCACGGCATTTTACATCTATTAGGATACGACCACGAAAAGTCAAAAGCTACAGCCCTTAAAATGGAAGAAAAACAAAACTATTATCTTTCAAAAATTTAAATAAGAACCTGCCTCGCTCCGCCAGTCGGCGGAGCTCGGCAGAACCTTGATTCGCTAAGGTATAGACATATAATCTTGAATTATGCCCAAAAGCCACATCGTTACTGGGTTAGATATTGGCACCAGTGCAATTAAAGCCCTGACTGTTTTAAAAAAGAAAGGAAGCCAAGACCTCGAAGTTTTAAGTAAAGTTTTAAAACCCAATTCCGGAATGAGAAGAGGAGTGATAGTTAAACCGGAAGAGGTTTCACGGAACATAGCTTCAGTTTTGGATCAAATTCGAACCGAATCCGGGCAAAAAATTGACGGGGTTTATGTAAACATTGGAGGGAGCCATATTTTTTTAACTTCCTCCCGGGGTTCAGTCGTGGTTTCAAGAGCCGATCAAAGCATTTCCCGAGAAGACATAGAAAGAGCGATTCAGGCTGCTAAAACTTTTTCTTTGCCCCCAAACAGAGAGATTATTGATTTCTTTCCAAAACAATTCATCATCGATAAAGAACCCGGGATTAAAGAACCCTTAGGAATGCGGGGGGTGAGACTGGAAGTTGAAATTTTGGCCATGGGAGCTTTTTCTCCTTATTTTAAAAATTTAACTACGGCAGTATTAAGCGCCGGAACCCAGATTTTAGATATAATCTGTTCTTCAATTTCTTCAGCAAAAGCCTGTCTGACTCCTCAGCAAAAAGAATTAGGAGTAGTGCTTCTGGATATTGGAGCCGGAACCACGGATTTGGCAATATATGAAGAAGGAGCTTTAATCCATCTGGCAGTAATTCCCATAGGTTCTGGACATATCACCAATGACATTGCCATTGGTATTAGGACAGATATGGCGACAGCCGAGAGAATAAAAAAGGAATTCGTTCACTATCTTAAGGGAAACATTTTAAAAACCAAAAAAAAGGAGAAAATTGGGTCTTCCTTAAATCCTTTAACTTTTTCTCCCAAACTTTTGCGAAAAATCATTGAAGCAAGGGTTTGTGAGATTTTTGATTTAGTCCAAAAAGAGATCAAAAAAGTTTCTTCGGTGTTATTGCCTGCCGGAATAGTAATTACCGGAGGAGGAGCAAAATTACCCAATATTGTAGAGCTAGCCAAAAAAGAATTAAAACTTCCCTGTCGAATCGGAACTCCAATCTTCCACCAAATTTTGGCAGGAAAAGAGGATTCCGGTTTTTCACCGGAACCGGCGGAGGAAGGGGAAGACCCCGTCTTTAGCACGGCTTGGGGTCTGGTTTTATCTGCAATTGAGCAAATTGAGCAAGAGCCAGAAAAAGGTTTCCCCGATTTTAGGAAAAGGGTTATAAATAGAATAAAAAGAACGTTGGGGGTATTTATCCCCTAAACCTGCCTAAGTTTTTCTTTGCAAAATTTAGGTAGGTAAACATATGACTAAAATTAAAGTAATTGGCGTTGGCGGATCGGGATCTAATACCGTTTCAAGGATGACTTCTTGTAAAATCCAGGGGGTAGATTTAATTGCGGTCAATACCGATCTCCAAGATCTTAAAAAAACTAAGGCGAATTTAAAAATTCAAATCGGAAAAAACTTAACCAAAGGATTGGGAGCGGGGATGAATCCCGAAATAGGTAAAAAAGCGGTTGAAGAACAAAGCAAAAATATTGAGGAGGTTTTAAGGGGAACAGATATGGTTTTTATTACCGGAGGTTTTGGAGGAGGAACCTGTACCGGTGCTGCTCCGGTTATAGCCGAAATTGCTAAATCCCTTGGGGTTTTAACTGTTGCCATAGTAACTAAACCTTTTGGTTTTGAGGGAGTTCCCCGAATGAAAATTGCCAAGGAGGGATTGGAAAACCTAAAAAGCAAAGTTGATACGCTGGTAGTGATACCCAACGACAAACTTCTCTCTTTGGTTGATGAAAACACTACTTTGCTTTCAGCTTTTTGGTTAGCAGATGATGTTTTAAGACAGGCAGTGCAAGGGATCTCTGATTTAATCTTAGTTCCGGGAATTATTAATATTGATTTTGCCGATGTTAAAACCATTTTGGAAAATTCGGGTCGGGCAACTTTCGGTTACGGAAAGGCAAAGGGGTCAAAAAGAATGGCAGAAGCCGTAAATTTAGCCATCAATTCTCCTTTGGTTGATTTTTCCATCCGAGGGGCTAAAGGAGTTTTGTTTAATGTTTACGGCGGGGACGATTTGAGTTTGACCGAAATTGACGAGGCAGCAAAAATTATTACCAAAAACATTGAGCCTCAAGCCAAAGTAATTTTTGGGGCAGTTAAAGATTCGAAACTAAAAAAAGGAGAAGTAAAAATAATGGTAATTGCTACTGGATTTTTAACTTCCACCTAATTAAATTTCTACCGGTTGAGTCAAGTCATTTTAATCCTTATTTATTTTTTGCGGAATTGATTAGATTTAATTCCTTTTTTATTGAAGTAAGAACCTGCCTCGCTCAGCTCCGGCAGAACTCCCGCACCAGAGCAAAGCCCAGCACTAGAGCAGAGCTCAGTGCTGGACAGTCCCGAAGTGAGCTTCGCTCTACTTCGGGGCACGGTGCGGGACTAATCCCGAACCGTGTCGCCGAAGGCGACTCTGGTTCGGGGCTTGATTCGCTAATGTATAAACATGTAATCTTGAATTAAGTCTCCAATCAGAAAGTTTTAGGAAATTTTTTTAGATGTAGTATTTGACTGGGGATTTTCTAAGGGTAAAATAAAATAATGACCGAAAACAAAATCAAAAAAATCAAAAAAAGAGATGGGAGAATTGTTGATTTCGACCAGAGCAAAATTACTAATGCTATTTTTAAAGCCATCACTGCTACCGGTCAGGGGAACGGAAAGAGGGCAAAAAAACTTTCCGATAAAGTAGTCCAGATTTTAAACCGTCGCTTTAAAAAAGATGAAATTCCTCAGGTGGAACAAACTCAGGACATTGTTGAAGAAGTTTTAATTTTAGCGGGCCTGGTTGAAACTGCCAGGGCCTATATTTTATACAGGGAACAAAGAAGAAAAATAAGAGAGGCAGTGAAGGTAGCCGAGGAAGCGGTGGACCGAATTGATCAATATTTAGAAAAATTAGATTGGGAGGTTCAAGAAAATGCCAATATGGCCTTTTCTTTGCAAGGATTAAATCATTACGGAGTTTCTTATATTGTAAAAAAATACTGGCTAAACAAAATTTATCCAAAAGAAATCAGAGAAGCAAATGAATCCGGAGATTTTCATCTTCATAACCTGGACACCCTTGGCGTCTACTGCGCAGGGTGGGATTTATACGACCTTTTATTAAAAGGTTTTGGCGGAGTTCCTGGAAAAGTGGCCACTGTGCCAGCTAAACACCTGAGAAGCGCCTTAGGACAGGCAATTAATTTTATATACACAATTCAAGGAGAGGTGGCAGGTGCGGTCGCTTTTTCAAATTTTGATACATTATTGGCTCCTTTTATCCGCTATGACAATCTGAATTATCAGCAGATAAAACAAGCACTTCAGGAGTTTATGTTTAATATGTCGGTGCCAACTCGGGTAGGCTTCCAAAATCCATTTTCGAATATTACTTTAGACTTAAGACCCTCGCCGACTTTTGCTAAACAGCCGGTGATTATTGGTGGTAAACCCCAAAAGGAAACGTATGAAGAATTTCAAGAAGAAATGAAAATATTTGATAAAGCCCTTTATGAAGTGATGCTGGAAGGTGACAAGAATCAACGCGTCTTTTCTTTTCCTATTCCTACTATTAATATTACTAAGGATTTCCCCTGGGATGAAAGTGCTTTTGATGGTATTTTCGAAGCTTCGGCAAAATATGGAACCAATTATTTTGCCAATTACATTAATTCGGAAATGAAGCCCGAGGATGTTCGTTCAATGTGCTGCCGGCTCAGATTAAATCTTACAGAACTTTACAATCGAGGTGGGGGAGGATTATTTGGCTCGGGAGCTTTAACTGGTTCGGTGGGTGTGGTTACAATTGACCTTCCCCGCATTGGTTATCTAGCAAAAACTAAAAAAGAATTTTTTGAGAGATTAGGAAAAATGATGGATTTGGCAAAAGAGAGTTTAGAAATAAAAAGAAAAACAATCGAGAACTTTATTGAAAAAGGTTTGTATCCTTATTCCAGATTCTATTTATCAGGGGTAAAGAAAATGAGGGGGCAATATTATGCTAATCATTTTTCAACGATTGGTTTGGTTGGATTGAATGAAGCCCTTTTGAATTTCATTGGAGAAAATATTGGTTCAAAAAGAGGGAGAAGATTTGCTTTGGAAGTTTTAGATTTCATGAGAGAGAGATTGGTTAAATATCAAAAAGAAACCGGTAGCATCTATAATTTGGAACAAACTCCGGCAGAGAGTACAAGCTATCGCCTGGCTTTAAAAGACAAGGAAAGATTTCCAGATATAATTACTGCCGGAACAAAAAAAGTGCCATATTACACAAATTCAAGTCAATTACCTGTCAACTACACCGATGATATTTTCGAAGCCTTAAAGCTTCAAGACGAATTAACCTGTAAATATACTGGAGGTAGTGTTTTCCATATATTTTTGGGCGAAAGAATCTCTGACATTCAAACGGTGAAAAAATTAATTAAGAAAATTTTTGAGAATTTCAAGCTGCCGTATATCACTTTAACTCCGACTTTCTCAATTTGTCCCAGTCATGGCTATCTAGAAGGAGAACACTTTTTCTGTCCAAAATGCACAATTAAACAACCTTGCGAGGTTTATTCAAGGGTTGTCGGGTACATTCGATTAGTGTCTCAATGGAATAGCGGAAAAGTTCAAGAATTCCACGAAAGAAAAGAATTTAAAATTAGAAAAACAGAATTAGCTAAAACTTAAATGCGAATTGGCGGACTCCAAAAAGTAACTTTGATTGATTTTCCGGGCAAATTAGCCTGTACTGTTTTTTTAATTGGATGTCCATTTCGATGCCCTTTTTGCTATAATAGAGAGCTTGTTTTACCGGAACTAATTGAAAAACAGCCAAGAATTAAAAAAGAAGATTTTTTTGATTTTTTAAAAGAGAAAAAAGGACTTTTAGAAGGGGTTTGTATTACTGGGGGGGAACCAACGGCAAATCTTGATTTGCCAGAATTTTGCCAAAAAATAAAAGAACTCGGATTTTTGGTGAAATTGGATACAAATGCCTATGACCCTGAAATGATGAAAAAATTGATTGATGAAAAATTAATCGATTATGTGGCAATGGATGTTAAGGCCCCAAAGGAAAAATATGGAAAATTAATCGGAATTGAAAACGAAGTTTTTGTAAAAAGGATAATTGAAAATATTGAAAGAAGTGTTGAAATTTTAAAGGAAGGAAAAATTGACTATGAGTTCCGTACTACGATGGTTCCGACCCTTTTGGAAAAGAAAGATATTTTGGAAATTGGAAGATGGCTTTTCTCTCTCTCCCCAGGGCAAAAGCTTCCAAAATATTATTTGCAAAATTTCAGGCCAGAAAAAACAATTGACCCAAAATTTGAGAAAATTAAACCATATCCAAATGAATATTTATTAGAAATCCAAAAAGCCCTTTCTCCATTTTTTGAGGTTTGCCAGATAAGGTAACCCCTAACCATAACGAGGACTGATTTTGTTAACTGGGGGCGCTAAAGGCGCCTTGTTTTCGTTTGGTGTGTGGGGGTAAAATAGGGGAATGACCAAATCGAAGATTTTCCTCTATTTTTGTCTTTCTTTTATTGGGGGAATATTTCTGAGTTCTACTATCTTTGTTCCTGCGCTGGGATTCTCGCTAGGTAGTAGAGTTTATCTCTTACTACCGGGTTTAATTTTGGGGATTTTGCTAATTTCGATACTTTGGCAATATAAAAAAATTGTTGTTATTGGATTTTGTATTCTATTTTTGGTTGCCGGAATTTACCGTCACCAACAAGCCGAATTAAAAATTATAAATAACGAATTAAAATCCCACAACGATACCGGCAAAGAGATTATTTTAACAGGGGTAATTTCAAAAGAAGCCGACATAAGGTCAAATAATATAAAACTAATAATAACACCTGAAGAAATTCAAAATGCCGCAAACCTTCAAAATGCCGAGAACCGTTCTCGGCATTTTGAAGGTAGGGTTTTGGTTACAACTAATCGATATCCTGAATATCAATATGGGGATAAATTAAAAATTACCGGAGAATTAAAAGCTCCCATCGAATTCGAAGATTTTAATTATAAAGATTATTTAGCTAAAGATGGAATTTATTCGGTAATGTACTATCCCAAAATTAAGCTATTAGAAAGAGAAAAATCCATAGGTCCGACCTATGTAATTTACAGCCAAATTTTATCTTTTAAAAATAAGTTGATGGAAAGCATTTATCAAAATCTTTCTCCGCCCCAATCTTCAATTCTGGGAGCGGTAATTTTGGGAGATAAAAGAAAAATTTCTGATGAGTGGAAACAAAAACTAAACATTGTCGGGGTGAGACACATTACTGCCGTTTCCGGAATGCATGTAGCAATTTTAACTACTATTTTAATGACTCTGTTGCTTGGTCTTGGTTTTTGGCGGCAGCAGGCTTTTTATTTTTCAATAGTCTTTGTTGCTTTTTTTGTAATTATGACCGGTCTTCAGCCTTCGGCAATAAGAGCCGGAATTATGGGAGGATTGTTTTTGCTGGCCCAATATTTGGGAAGGCAGAAATTTGCCACCAATGCTCTTTTGTTGGCGGCAGTGGTAATGTTGGCAATTAATCCCTTGCTTTTAAAATTAGATGTTGGTTTTCAGTTATCCTTTTTGGCAGTTCTGGGAATCATTTATTTAATGCCTATTTTTCAATATTATTTTCGAAAGTGGTTATCACCAGAGTGGTTTCAAAAATGTTGGTGGCTAAGTTGGCTACCGATAAAATCTATCGGCGACATTTTGGCTATGACCCTATCCGCTCAAGTTTTCACCTTGCCGATTTTAATTTATAATTTTGGCTATATGTCTTTAGTGGCTCCGATAACCAACCTTTTAATAGTTCCGTTTTTGTCCTACATTATGGGATTGGGTTTTCTTTTTGGAATTTTTGGAATAATCTCCCAGTTTCTGGGTTGGGTTTTTTCCTGGCCAGCCTGGTTACTTTTAACCTACTTAACAAAAATAGTAGATTTCTTTTCTCAAATTCCTTTGGCTTTTATAACCATAGAAAATTTGCATTGGGCATGGTTAATAATTGCCTATTTAATTTTGGGCTATTTTACTTGGCGAATATCGCAAAAGCAAAAATTAAAGTTTTTAAATTATTAAAAAGAACTGACTTTCGTCAGCTCTTTAGTGCTATACTTAAAGCCTCCTTCATTTCAGAAATAAATTTAATTTCAATTTCTTTTCTCTCCAAAGCTTTTTTTACGCTTTCAGGTAAATCCTGAAGGTCTTTTTCGTTTTCTTTGGGTAAAATTATGGTTTTGATTCCAGCCTCTTTAGCTGCCAGAACTTTTTCTTTTATTCCTCCCACTGGCCGGACCACTCCTCTTAGAGTAATTTCGCCCGTCATCGCTAAGTCATCTCGAACTCTTTGTTTTCTAAGTAAGGAAACCAGAGCTACAAGCATAGCAATTCCAGCCGAAGGTCCGTCTTTTGGAACGGCCGCTTCCGGAACATGGATGTGAACTTTATTGCCGACCGGTGATCTATCTGAAGGAATTCCTAACATTTCCAGATTAGCTTCAACAAAAGTAAGAGCTGCCATAGCTGACTCTTGCATTATTTTTTCGACATTTCCGGTAATTTCTAAGTTCGGCTCCCTAATTTCCCTTATCATTTCTGCTTCAATAAATAGAATTTCGCCACCAACCGGGGTCCAGGCTAAACCGATAGCTACTCCCGGCCGAGAAATTCTTTCTTTCAGCTGCGATATATATCTTTTTGGTCCCAAAGTTTCAAAAAGCTTATCTTCAGTAATTATCTCTTGGGAAATCTCATTTTTGGTAATTCTTGTTGCTATCCTTCGGCAGATTTTGCCAATTTCTCTTTCTAGATTTCTTACTCCCGCCTCTCTGGTATAGTCTCGAATTATAGATTGAAGACCTTTGTCCTTAAATTGAAGCTGTTCATTGGTAAGCCCGTTGGCTTCAACTTGCTTTGGCACTAAATACTTCTTAGCTATCATTAACTTCTCTTCCCGAGTATATCCTGGAAAATCAATAATTTCCATTCTATCCTGGAGGGCGGGCTGAATGGGATCGGCTAAGTTTCCGGTGCAAATAAACATTACTTTTGATAGATCAAAAGGAACATTTAGATAATGATCGGTGAATGCATAATTTTGTTCTGGGTCCAAAACTTCCAGTAAAGCTGACGAAGGATCTCCCTGAAGGCGCTGCGTTCCAATTTTATCAATTTCATCAATCATAAATACTGGGTTCATAGAGCCGGCTCGTTTGAGCTCCTGGATAATGATTCCCGGAAGGGCTCCGACGTAAGTACGTCTGTGCCCCCTGATTTGAGCCTCGTCATAGACTCCTCCAAGGGAGATTCTAATGAATTTTCTGCCCATAGCTCTAGCAATTGACTTTCCTACCGAGGTTTTTCCTGTTCCGGGAGGGCCAATGAAACAAAGCAGCGGTCCTCTTCCTTGCGGTTTTAATTTTCTTACCGCTAAGAATTCTATGATTCTCTTTTTAACATTTTCTAAGCCGTAATGATCTTCTTCTAAAATTTTCTCTGCCTCTGATATATCCAATCTATCCTCAGTACTTACACTCCAGGGTAGAGAAACCATCCAGTCCAGCCAACTGTCAATGTATTGGCGAGTTGGATCACGAGGGTCCATTCGAGAAAATTTTTCCAAATCTTCATCAAATGCTTTTCTTGCTTCCTCAGAAAGTTTAGCTAATTCAGCTGCTTTCCTGTATTTTTTTACTTCCTCCTGTTCTTCGCCTAATTCATCTTTGAGCTTTTTTATTTGTTCTCTGATTATAAATTTTCTCTGTTCTTCTCCTAATTCTTCCCCAATCTTCTTTTGGGTTTTTATTTTCAAGACCTCTCGATATAAAGTGGTAAGAACTTTCTCTAACCTCTCTCCAACATCGAGTGTTTCTAAAATTTCTTGTTTCTCTTCTATTGAAATGAGTTCAGTGGGAATGGTGAATATAGCCAGATCTGCTATGTATCCCGGGTCTTGAGCATTTATCATCTCGGTTTTGAGCATGCCCATTTCACTACGCTTAAAAAGCTCCAAAAATTCTAAATAGGCCGCTCTTACTGCTCCAATACGGGCTTCGACTTGGTTTGGAGCCGCCTTAGATTGGTCTGACAGCAACTCTATTTCGGCTTTGTAATAAGGAGTATCTTGAACAATTCTTTTAATTCTAAATCGGCGAATTCCGTGAACATGAATCTGAAGTATAGCCTCTTTCTCCAGATAAAATTCGGGAATAACCTGGATTGTTCTTTGAATTTCTGCTACCGTACCTACGCTATAAAACTCTTCTGAATCTTTCTTATAAATTACAATTCCTATTAATCTCTCTCTTTTTTTTGAGATCTCCCGTAATAATATTATGCTTTCTGCTTTAGAAATAAAGATATTATTAGGCAATTCAGGAAAAACGATTCCATCAAGGACTATTAGAATAGGTATAATTTCAGGAATTTGAATGTTTCGATCTTTGTGTTTTCTCAATTCTTTTTCCATCTCTTTCCCCCTTATTTTTAATGTGCTTAATCTTTTTATTTTAAATAAAATACGCAAAATGTCAAGAAGAAAAAAGTATGTTAAACTAAAACAATGGAAAAGATAAATTCAATCAATCAAAAAGCTTGGGTAGTGGCAGTAAGTATGGGTTATGGTCACCAAAGAACCGCTTATCCTCTAAAATATTTAGCCACCGGGCAGAAGATTATTAATGCTAATGATTATGAAGGAATTCCCAAAAAAGATTGGCTTTTATGGGAAAGAATTCGCAAATTTTACGAATTTATTTCAAGATTTAAAAGGGTTTCGATAATTGGCCAAGCCTCTTTTTTTATCTTCGATCAATTCCAAAAAATTCTTAGCTTTTATCCCAAAAGAGATTTATCTAAACCTAATTTTTCCTTAAAACAGATATTTTCTCTGATTAAGAAGGGCTGGGGCAAAGACCTGATTAAGAAATTAGAACAAAAGCCCCTGCCCTTTATTACTACTTTTTTTACGCCGGCCTTTATGGCTGAAGTTTTTAATTACCCTGGAGAAATTTTTTGCGTTGTTTGCGATGCAGACATCTCAAGAAGCTGGGTTTTCTTGGAGCCCCAAAAAAGCAAAATTAAATATTTTGCTCCAACATCCTGGGCAGCCCATCGGTTAAAGCTTTATGGGGTAAAAGAAGAAAATATTTTTTTAACTGGCTACCCTTTACCTCAAGAAAATCTTGGCCACCCACCCTACGGGCGGGTACCCGATTTAGAAATTTTAAAATCTGATTTAAGTTACCGGCTTTTAAATCTTGATCCAGATAAAATTTATTTTCGGCGATACAAAGTGTTAATCGAAGAATATCTTGGAAGTTTGCCCAAAAACTCAAATCACCCTTTAACAATAATGTTTTCGGTTGGGGGAGCTGGGGTTCAGAAAGAAATTGGAATTCAGATTGTAAAATCCTTAGCCAGAACCATTGGGGAAAGAAAAATCAAATTAATTTTGGTCGCCGGCACCAGAGAAAAAGTTAAAGAATATTTTCTAAAAAATATAAAAAAACTGGGCCTTGAGGACACTTTAGGGAAAGGCGTTGAAATAATTTTTGCCCAAAAAATCGACGACTATTTTCAAAGATTCAATCAGGCCCTGAGAACAACCGATATTTTATGGACAAAACCAAGCGAACTTTCTTTTTATACTGCTTTAGGATTGCCAATTATTATTGCTCCTTCGATTGGCTCTCAGGAAGATTTTAACCGAAGGTGGCTCTTACATCTGGGTTCGGGAATAGCTCAGGAGAATCCAAAATATGTTCATCAGTGGCTTTTTGATTTTTTAGAATCGGGTCGTTTTGCCGAGGCTGCTATGCAGGGATTTATTGAAGGAGAAAAACTGGGAACATTTAAGATCAAAAAAATAATTTTTAATAAAAATTCGGTTTCCCCCGTGTAGGAAATTATTCAAAACCGAGGGTTGTGAAAAGAGGGGGGTCGGGGGAAACCGTGTGATCGTATGCTGTGGTTAATCGTTGCCATTTCGGCTTATTTAATTTTAGCCATTGTTCAGTTGGTTGATAAATATCTTTTGGCAGGTCCCATTCCCAGCCCAAAGGTTTATTCTTTTTATGTGGGAGCATTGGGGATTTTAATTTTAATCCTTGCTCCTTTTGTTAATTTTTATGTCCCGGAAATTAAGCAAATTATTTTAAGTTTAGTGGCAGGCGCCATTTTTATTTATGCCCTTTTTTGGTTTTATAAAGCTCTTCAAAAATATGAAGCATCTCGGGTAGTGTCGGCTGTCGGCGGAATTTTACCAATCTTTACTTTCGGATTAGTTTATGTCTTTTCTGGCGGGAAAGAAATCCTTAAACCTTGGGAATTTTTATCCCTTATTTTGCTAATTTTAGGAGGCGTTTTAATTACGTATGAAAAATCCAAAAAAATTTCTTTAAAAAGTTTCCAGATTTCTGCCATAGCCGCTTTTTTCTTAGCCCTATCATTTGTTCTTTCTAAATATGTTTATATGGTTTTACCCTTCTGGTCGGGCTACATCTGGATAAAAATTGGTGGATTTTTAATGGCAATAGGTTTTCTTTTAACCCGGGAAGTAAGAAGTAAATTATTTAAGGTAAAAATAGCTAGGGTGGTGGGCGGGTGGCGTCCAAAAAAGACGGCCGGTATTTTTCTTTCAAATCAAGCTGCCGGAGCCGGAGCTAATATCCTGCAGAATTGGGCAATCGCCTTGGCTCCATTAATTTGTGTACCCTTAATAAATGCTCTCCAGGGAGTTCAGTATGTTGCTTTATTAATTTTCGTCACCTTACTTTCTTTAACCCGGCCCTTTTGGGCAAAAAAGGTTGGGCTAAAAGAAGAGATTTCCAAAGAAGTAATTTTTCAGAAGCTTTTTGCCATTTTGCTTATCGGGACAGGGCTTGCTTTATTGGTTCTAAAGTGAAAAACGGCAAAAAACCTTTCTCCACCTCTACTTTTTATGAAAAAGATTTTAAAGCGAATTTTATTTGCTCTTTTGATTCTTTTTTTGGTTCTTTGCGGTTATTTTTTTATTGGTTCGGCTCCTCAGGCAGAAAAAATTAGCTGGGGAGTTAATTTTTCCCAAAAGCATGCTGAAAATTTGGGGATTTCGTGGCAGGAAACCTATTTGGCTCTGCTTGATGATTTGAAGGTAAAAAATGTAAAATTAATTACTTATTGGGATTTAATTGAGCCGGAGGAGGGACAGTATAATTTTAAAGATTTACACTGGCAGCTTAAAGAGGCCCAAAAACGAGATGTAAAAATTCTCTTAGTCATTGGTATGAAAACCGGTCGCTGGCCGGAATGTCATATTCCTGACTGGGCAAAAAATTTATCAGAAGAAGAACAACAAGAAAAAGTTTTAAATTTGATTAAAAAAATCGTTCCAAGATTTCGCGAATACTCCTTTGTAAATATGTGGCAAGTGGAAAACGAACCCTTCTTTCCTTTCGGAGAGTGTCCTAAAGTTGATAAAGATTTTCTAAGAAGGGAAATAAATTTGGTAAAATCCCTGGATTCCAGCCGGCCGATTGTTATTTCAGACAGCGGTGAGTTTTCTTCCTGGTTTAATGCTGCCAGAACCGGAGATATAGTTGGCACAACCTTACATCGAAAAGTCTGGTTCAAAGAGCTTAAAATGTATGTTTCTTATCCATTCCGACCAATCTATTACTGGCGAAAAGCCCAAATTATAAAAAAATTATTTCAAAAAGAAGTAATCTGCGTCGAGCTTCAGGCTGAACCCTGGTGCAAAACCCTTCTTTACGATTGCTCGCTCGAAGAACAGAAAAAAACTATGAATTTGGAACAGTTTCAAAAAAACATTGAATTTGCCAAAAAGACCGGCCTGGATACATTTTACCTCTGGGGAGCTGAATGGTGGCAGTGGCTACGAATTAACCAAGGTGATTCTGCTATTTGGGATGAGGCCAAAAAACTTTTCTAAAATGAACTTACCTTATTATTTAAAAATTGGTCGAGCCGTCGATCTTGCAGATCCTAAAGAAAGGAAAATTTATCGGTTTTTTGAAATCTTGCCGGGAGCTATCTCCTGGTTAACTTTATTCTTAGTTATTTTTTTATCTTGGTTAAAACCGGTTTGGATGGCTTTCTTTATTATCGGTTTTGTAATTTACTGGCTATGTCGGACAATCTATTTTTCTTTTCATCTCAGCGCTTGTTATCGCCAAATGCGAAAAAACGAAAAAACTGATTGGCTGGAAAAACTAAAGAAATTTGACGAAAATTGGCCCAAAATCTATCATTTGATTGTTTTGCCAATGCATAAAGAGTCATTAGAGATTATCAGAGAAGGCTTTATTTCTTTATTAAATTCTGATTGGCCAAAAGAGAAAATGATTGTGGTTCTAACCTGTGAGGAAAAAGGAAATAAAAAAGCCGCAGAGATGATTAAAAATGAATTCAGTTCTAAATTTTTTAAATTTTTATTAACTTTCCATCCGGCGAATTTGCCTGGCGAAATTGCCGGCAAGGGCGCAAACGAAACCTGGGGAGCAAAAAGAACCAAAGAATTAATTATCGATCCGCTAAAAATTCCTTACGAGAAAATAATTTATTCTTCTTTAGACGCCGATGCCTGCGTTTTTCCAAAATATTTTAGTTGTTTGACCTATTATTATTTGACTCAAAAAAATCCAACCCTTTGTAGTTTTCAACCCGTTCCTCTTTTTATTAATAATATTTGGCAGACCCCTCCTATTTCTCGAATTTTTGCCTTTTCAGCAAGTTTTTGGCAGATGATGAGTCAGGAAAGGCCCGAAAAATTAATTACTTTTTCTTCCCATTCTATGTCCTTTAAATCTTTAGTTGAGGTAGGATTTAGGCAAACTAATGTAGTTTCTGATGACTCTCGAATTTTCTGGCAATGTTTTTTAAGGTATAATGGAGATTATCACGTTGTTCCTTTATATTATCCCATAGCCATGGATGCCAATTGTGCCCCAACTTTTTTAAAAACAATGAAAAATGTCTATAAACAACAGAGAAGATGGGCTTATGGAGTAGGGGATGTTCCCTACTTTCTGTTTGGGTTTTATAAAGATTGGCAAAGATTTAGTTTTAGGAAGAGGGCGGAGAATAAAAGAATTCCCATTTCTAAAAAATTTTCTTTAGGATTTATCCTTATTGAAGGACATTGGTCTTGGGCAACTAATTCCATTATTATTTTTTTATTAGGCTGGTTACCATTAACGTTAGGAGGTCATGAATTTGGCCAGAGTCTTTTGGCTCATAGTTTGCCAGTTTTTGTTCGCAATGTCTTAACCTGTGCAATGTTGGGCTTAGTTGGTTCAGCCTATTTTAATATTCTTTTACTTCCTCCCAAACCCCCGAATTACGGTAGTAAAAAATATTTTCTTTTTATTTTAGAATGGTTTTTGCTTCCGTTAATTATGATATTCTTTACTGCTTTTCCTGCCCTGGATGCCCAAACCAGATGGATGCTGGGGAAATATATGGGTTTTTGGCCAACAGAGAAATTTCGAAGATAACGCTCGGGCATCTTGCCTCAGGGAGCACGGCATCAGCCAAGTGGTAATAAAGATTTTATCTTCGGCTGTGCCTATTACTCGCCAGTCTTCAGTGACTTTTATTAAAAGTGCAATACTTTCTCTGGCGACTGGCTGCGTAATGCTCCCTTCGGCAAGAATGCCCTCGCTTATCTATTCCTATATTCGTATTAATTCGTCCTAGACCCGTTCGTCCCGAACGGGACGGACTAGGGTAATTCGTAGGGTTTATGCTTTCAATCATTATTCCCACCCTAAACGAAGAGGTTTATCTTCCTCTACTGCTCAAATCAATAAAAGAACAAAGCTTTAATGATTATGAGATTATTGTTGCTGATGGTGGCTCAGAAGATAAAACAGTAGAAATTGCTAAAGCTTACGGTTGTAAAATTGTTTCCGGGGGTTTACCGGCCAAAGGGAGAAACGAGGGAGCTAAAGCTGCCGGAGGAGAGATATTTTTATTTATGGATGCTGACAATATTTATCTTCCTCCGAATTTTTTTGAAAAACTTTTAGAAGAATTTAATCAAAGGAATTTGAAAGTGGCTACTTTCCCAATTTATCCCGATGGAAATAGATTTGATAGGATTGCTTACGGAGTCTATAATTGGTTTGTAAAATTAACTCAAAAATTTTTGGCTTTTGCTACCAATGCAGTTTTAGTCAGCCGAGAAATTTATGAAAAAATAGGCGGTTTTGATGAAGAAATAAAAATAGCCGAAGACCACGATTTTGCCAGACGAGCCTCAAAAGTTGGTAAATTTGGATTTATTAAAACCGAACCGGTCTTAACTTCTGCCAGAAGATTTAAACGAGACGGAAGATTTAAAACTTATTTAAAATATATTTTAGCCGGGATTTATATGATTTTTTTTGGCCCGGTAAAATCTAATATTTTCAAGTATCGTTTCAATCGCTTGAAAAACAAAGAAAATTAATATATAATTTTTTAAGCTATGTCAATATACGATTTGCCAAAATTTGACCCCGTTAGAAATTTTTTTAAAAAATTCAAAAAAGTAAAACTAACGGGAATTTCTAACGGGGTTGAATTACCCAAATTAAACCCTCCTAAGTTTTTTTTCAAAAAATTTGGGAGGGTAAAAGTCCCAAAACCCAGCACCAGAGCAGGGCTCGGTGCTGGACAGTCCCGAAGTGAGCTTAGCTCTAGTTCGGGGCTCGGTTCTGGACCTTGGGGGAATAAAGCCGTTATTATTTTTTTGATAATTTTAATTTCTTTTATTTTTGGAGGCATAGGTGGAATCTTTACCGGCAGTTATTTTTATTCCCGGGTAGAAGATTACCTTAAAAAATTAAACATCCAGATTCCCCAGGTTGAAAAAGAAACAATAATCGAAAAAGAGTACGTTCCCGAGACCTCTCAAGAAGAAAAAACAATTAATGTGGTGAAAGAGGCATCCCCTTCGGTGGTAAGTATTATTATTACTAAAGACCTTCCAGTTGTTGAGCAATTCTACTATAACCCCCTTAAGGAATTTGAAGAATTTTTTGGGCCCCTTGGCCTTGAGTTTGAAGTTCCTCAGTATCAAGAAAAAGGAACCGAGAAAAAGGAAATTGGAGGAGGAACCGGTTTTATTATTTCTGAAGACGGAATGATTTTGACCAACCGCCATGTGGTCTTAGATAAAGAAGCAGATTACACTGTTTTAACCAACGAGGGTCAAAAATACCCGGCTAAAGTTTTAGCTCGAGACCCAATCAAAGATTTGGCTGTAATTAAGGTTGAAAGCGAAAAGAAATTTGAGCCCTTAAAATTGGGAGATTCCGACAAACTTCAGCCGGGCCAGACCGTGATTGCGATTGGCAATGCTCTTGGAGAATTTCGAAATACGGTTTCTGCCGGCGTAGTTTCCGGGCTAAAGAGAACCGTTGCTGCTTCCGGCGGAGGCCAAACCGAAGTTTTAGAAAATGTAATTCAGACCGATGCCGCTATTAATCTAGGGAATTCCGGCGGTCCTTTGTTAAATTTACAAGGGGAGGTGATTGGAGTTAATGTAGCTGTGGCTCAGGTAGCGGAAAATATTGGTTTTGCTATTCCCATCAATGAAGCCAAAAAAGACATTGAGCAGGTTAAAACCTTGGGCAAAATTGTCTATCCCTTTTTGGGAATTTATTACATTGTGATTACCCCCGAACTTAAAGAAAAATTTAACTTGCCGGTTGATTACGGAGCCTGGATTGGCAGAAATGAAAAAGGAGAATACACTGAAGAAGCAATTTTTTCCAATTCGGCCGCCGAGAAAATCGGTTTAAAAAGAGATGATATTATTCTGGAGTTTGACGGCAAAAAAATTACTTCAGAAAATCCTTTAGCTAAAATTATTCTGGGATATAACCCGGGGGACAAAATTTCGTTAAAGGTTTTAAGAGACAACAAAGAGGAAATTTTTCCGGTTATTCTTGGCGAGAGAAGCGAAGATTAAAAATTTTTGAGTTGACTTTTTTGAAATTTATGACAAAATATAAACAAATATGAATGGAGCTAATTTTACCCAAAAATCCCAAGAGGCAATATTAACTGCGCAAGACATTGCCGGACAAAAAGGGCAGCAGCAAATTGATGCCCTGCATTTGCTTTTGGCTCTAATTTCTCAGGAGGGAAGCGTGGTTTTAACCCTGCTTTTGAAGCTGGGAGTAGATATAGAAAACTTGAAAAAGAAAACCGAGTCTGCTCTCGGGAAAATTCCGGTTATTTTAAATCCCCAGAGTTTCGGCCAGTTTTATTTAACCCAGGATATGGCTAAAGTTTTGGATAGAGCCAGACAGGAAGCGCAGAAATTTGGAGACGAGTTTATTTCGGTAGAGCATTTGTTTTTAGCCCTCCTGGATACCGAGACCAGGAGTAAAGAAATTTTAAACACAGCTTCCTTTATAGAAGGCGGTGGTGCTGATTTAAAATTCGGGAAATTAAGTTACGAAAAAGCCTTAAAAATTTTAGTTCAACTCAGGGGAGGTCAAAAAATTACCGATCCTCATCCCGAGTCAAAATATCAGGTATTAGAAAAGTATGCCAGGAATTTAACCCAGTTGGCAATTCAGGGAAAATTAGACCCGGTCATTGGCAGAGAAAACGAAATTAGGAGATTAATGCAGGTGCTTTCGCGGAGAACAAAAAATAATCCGGTGCTTATAGGAGAAGCCGGAGTGGGTAAAACGGCAATTGTTGAAGGTCTGGCTCAAAAAATCGTTAAAGGAGATGTTCCTGAATCATTGAAGGAAAAAGAAATTATTGGTTTAGATTTGGGGGCAATGGTAGCCGGAACTAAATATCGGGGAGAATTTGAAGACAGGGTTAAGGCTTTTTTGAAAGAAGTTAATCGGGCCGGCGGAAGATATATTTTGTTTATTGACGAACTTCATACCTTGGTGGGAGCCGGAGCTGCCGAGGGAGCAATTGATGCTTCAAATCTTTTAAAGCCTGCCTTGGCTCGGGGTGAGTTAAGGGCAATTGGAGCTACTACCTTGAGAGAATACCAGAAATATATTGAAAGAGATCCGGCTCTTGAAAGAAGGTTCCAGCCGATTTATGTCTCGGAACCCTCCATTGAAGACACCATTACCATTTTGAGGGGAATTAAAGAAAAATACGAACTCTATCACGGAGTAAAAATTAAAGACGTCGCCTTGATGGCAGCAGCCGAGCTCGGCGCTCGCTATATCACCGATAGATTTTTGCCCGACAAAGCAGTTGATTTAATTGATGAGGCGGCTTCCGCTCTAAGATTAGAGATTGAATCTGAACCGGCCGAGTTCGACGAATTCAAAAAAGAAATTCAGAAACTGAAAATCGAAAAAGAAGCGATGATTGCCGAAAAGTCAACATCTGCAAAAAAGAGGTTAACGGCAATTAACCGAGCCTTGGCTGATCTGGGGGAAAAAGCAAAAAACATTGAGTTAAAATGGAAAACCGAAAAGGATTTAATTCAGGAAATAAGGAGCCTTAAAAAAGAAATTGATAATCTTAATTTTCAGGTTGAGGTTGCTCAAAGAGAGGCTGATTTACAAAAAATAGCCGAGATTAAATATGGTAAAATTCCCGAAATTTTAAAAAAAATTAGAAAAAAAGAAAAAGAATTAGCCAGATTTCAAAAAAAGCACCATATTTTAAAAGAGGAGATTTCGGGAGAAGATGTGGCTCAGGTGGTTTCAAAATGGACCGGAATTCCGGTTACAAGGTTGATGGAAGAAGAAGCTAAAAAATTAGAAAAAATGGAAGAAATTTTAGAAAAGCGGGTGATTGGTCAAAAAGAAGCAATTACATCTATTTCCAATGCTATTCGTCGCTCCCGGGCCGGAATTTCTGAAGAAAACAGGCCGGTTGGCTCTTTTATCTTCCTGGGTCCGACCGGTGTGGGAAAGACCGAAACCGCCCGGGCTCTTGCCCAATTCTTGTTCAACGATGAGAATGCCTTAGTCAGATTGGATATGTCAGAATATATGGAAAAATACAGCGTTTCTAAAATGATAGGTAGCCCTCCCGGCTATGTCGGCTACGAAGAAGGCGGTCAGTTGACCGAGAAAATTAGAAGAAGACCTTACGCGGTAATTTTGCTGGACGAAATAGAAAAAGCTCATCCGGAAGTATTTAATATCCTGCTCCAAATTTTAGAAGACGGTCGGCTAACCGATGCCAAGGGAAGAGTAACTTCTTTTAAAAATTCGATTTTGATTATGACTTCCAACATTGGTTCCGAGTATATTTCCCAAATGGGTTCTCTGGGTTTTGTTGCCAGAGACGATCAAAAAAAAGAAAATTTAAAAGATAAAGTGAAAGATTCTTTAAAAGAGCATTTTCGACCTGAATTTCTAAACAGAATTGACGAAATTGTTATTTTCAATTACTTGGGAAAACCGGAAATTAAAAAAATAGTGGAATTGGAGTTGGATAAGATTAAATCCCGACTTGAAAAGAAAAAAATCAAAATGGAAGTTACCTTACTGGCAAAAGAAATTTTCACCGAAAAAGGGTTTGACCAAAGTTTAGGAGCAAGGCCCCTAAAAAGGGTGATTCAAAAACTGATATTAGACCCGATATCTCTAAAAATTGTTTCCGGAGAGCTAAAAGAAGGAGAAAGAGTAGTAGTCGACGGCAAAAACGGTCAGATTATATTTAAAACCCCCCAGGATTTAATTAAAGCTGCTCTTCCCCAAAAAGAAGAAATTTTGGTTAAGTAAGTTTTTGTCTTTGGCGGTATCATACCGCCAAATTTAAATTTGTGTTAAAAAATGTTTTTAAAATTTTAGCAGTGTTTATTGTTGGGATGGTTGGCGGAATTTTTGCTGACCAAATTTTATGGCCCTACTTTATAGAAAGGCCTCTTTTTTATGAATATAGATTAGAGCAGACCCCGGTTAATGTTATCGAAAAAAAAGAAATTTTTATTCAAGAAAACGTTGCTCTTCAGGAAGCAGTAAAAAAAGTAGAAAAAGCAGTGGTATGGGTAAGGACCGAAACTAAAACTGGAAAAATTTTAGAGGGTTCGGGCTTGGTAATGACTTCGGACGGTTTAATTGTCACTCTGGCTGATTTAGTTCCGGCAGGTTCCGATTTTACTTTTTTAATTGAGGGGAAGCCGATGAGTTATCAAATTTTAGCTCGAGATTTTCAAAACAATCTGGCTTTAATTAAAGTTGAGGGAGCCAACTTATCTACGGCTAGCTTTGGTAGTTTGGATAAAATCAATACTGGAGAAAGAGTATTTTTGGTGGGGACGATTTCTCAGCAAAAGCCCGGTGGAGAAAAAGAGATTATAAAAATAGTAAACGAGGGGGTAATTAAATACTTTGACCAGAATTTAATTCATACCAATATCTTTGAGAAATATACATTAGCAGGTTCTCCTCTGTTTAACATCGAAGGAAATGTTTTGGGACTAAACGAAGTAGATAAAGAAGGGAAAATTATCGCCATTCCCATTTCCATCATCCGCGAATTCATCAAACTCTAATTTCCCGCCGGGAAGTCTTCCCGGTAGCAGTAGGCAGCATATATCTAAATCTAATATAGAAAATAATTTTTTACTTTTGGGCTTGACAGCTCTTTTTAATTCCCCAAGATAACAACTGTTGATTATTTTTTAGAAGTTAGCTAAATTGCTAATTGAGATAGTTTCCGGGATGGCTCCCCGGCACGTGCCGGGGAGCCATCCCAACTCTAGAGAAGCCATCTCTGTAATAAACCTATGCCAATAAAACATCCACAATTTGTTAATGGAGAAATCTATCACATTATAGTTAGGGGAATTGCCGGTCAAAAAACTTTTTTAGACGATAAAGATCGTCTGAGATATCTTTTTAATTTGTATAAATTTAATAATAAAAATATAGTTATTCGTAATCCCTCTTACCGGGAAGCCATCCCGGTAGTCTACCGGGATGGCTTCCCGGTGCTGTTGGAGACAGAAAGGGAAAAGCCAAGAGATTTATTAATTGAACTTTTAGCCGTTTGTTTAGTGCCCAATCATATTCATTTATTAGTTCGTCAGGCTGACGACGGCGGTGTTTCTTTATTTTTCCAAAAAATGGGCGGTTATGCCAGTTATTTTAATAAAAAATACCAAAGATTTGGTTCTTTATTTCAGCGACCATTTAAAGCTATTCATATCAAAACTAATGACCAATTATTAATTGTCACTACCTATATTCATTTAAATTTAATTGATTTAATTGAGCCAAACTGGAAAATTAAGGGTATTTCCGATCCTCAAAAGATTATGGATTTTTTAGAAACTTATCCTTGGTCAAGCTATCCTTATTATTTGGGAAAATCAAATCTTTCTTGGCTAATTAATTCTGATTTTCTAAATAAAATTTTAAAAAGGCCCGAGGATTTTCGGAATTTTGTTAAGGCTCGGATTTTTCAGAAAACTGAACTAAAAAATTTTTTAAAGAAGACCAAAGAAATTGAGAAGTTTTTCTGATAGTCTACCGGGAAGACTTCCCGGTAGAATTTGTCAACAGGTTATCCACAGCTAATGTACTTTTGGACTGTTTCTATTTGAAAATTAAGTGAATTTAAGTTGATTTGACAAATTTCTTTGAACCATTAATATCAAAATTGTCTGATTTTAAACTCTTAAAACCTAAAAAAAATGAAATTTAGTATTGCAAAAATTGCAAAGAAAAAATTTTTTGTTCCGGGAATTGTTATTGCGCTAGTCGTCATTGGCTGGCTTATTTTGTTAATCGCCGAAAATATGCCTTCTGAAAAACCTACAAAAATTGAAGAATTTACTGCTACCTGGAGTCCAAAAGAAGATTACGTAATTAAAGAAACTCCGGAAGGAAAATTTGTAGTAAATAAGAGGGCAGGGTTGAGTTTTAAGGTGCCGGACGGGTGGAGGGTAGAAATGGATGAATCAAAAGGAGCTCAGCTTGTGTTAATTCTTTTTGAGAAGAATGTAACACTCAATCAAAATGGTGTTCCGAATGGAGGATGCTGGTGGCGGGCAGGGATCGAAGATAACAAAATAGAAGCAAACCGCATATTTCAAGACATAAATTCTTTGAATTCAGAGAATAATCTTATAAATATGGATTATTACACAATTCTGAAAGAAATGATTGAAGTCAATAATCGCAAAGCATTAAAAACAACATTTAAATTTAATGAACCTGAACGAGCTAAAATGATTGAGGTGAGGATACCACTTAAAGAGAAAATCCATTTCTTTAGAACTTTTTTAGATCCCAGCAATGAAGAAAAATGTTCTCAAGAATTTGATAAATTTTTAGAAACAGTTTCAATTAGGTAACTATACTGGATAAAGGAGGGTCCACAATTTTTGTGGTTATTAGGAAATTCCTCAAAAAATTTATAGGTTTAATTTTACTAAGCACCATTGGAGGAGGTGTTTTATTTTTGCCTCAGATTGGGTTAGCAGAATCTCAGATTTCTTTGTCTAAAAAAGAGACATGGAGTTTGTTGAATATAATTCAAGGCCAAATCAGAGATAAATGGGAAGATTTGTATATTACCTATAATCCCCTTAAACCAGAAGAAGAGGCAGCAATATTTTTAGTCCGAGATTCTATCCAAAAAAGATACTTTGGTTTTTGGGCTATGGAACTTACCAAAGACATTGGCAAAGCTTATTTAAAGGCACTTTTATTTTTGTATGCCACACCGGATGTTGATGCTATTTTGAAAGATATTTTTAATAAGTTAGAATCCGAATCAGAGAAAGCAGCTCTGGGGGTATTAGAAGAGTGGTTAAATCAGGAACAAATAAAGACTGCAAGTGGAGAATTAAATTTTTCTTACGAAGATTACAACAAAGTTCAGAGAAAAGTCACTTTCCAGTACGTGGTGACTTTTCATTCTTTTGATAATTCTCGAGGAGAAATAGTAGTAGAATTTTATTCAACTCAACCCACATATCCGCCACCTCCCGAAGGATCGATAGGAACAGTTAAAGGTTATCCATGGAAATTTTTTGATTGGTTTCAAAAAGGTAAAGAAACATTAGATCCTTTTACTATTAAAGTAAAAACTGGAGCAACAAAATTTGAAGGAAGTTATCAGCATGATTCCACTTCCCAAACTGAAATTAAAGTCTCTTTTCCGGAAGAGGTGCCGAATCTTCAGCCAGAAAAAACTTCTTTCCTGGATAAAATAAAATCTGTTTTTGAAAAATTAAAAAATTTAGCTGCTGAATTTT
>Ga0210017_1000026_pt1 | contig 91816 bp, 106 predicted proteins | sample CryGeyCG2014_020_FD_183966 | JGI IMG/M metagenome (GOLD analysis project Ga0210017, IMG submission 183966) | Groundwater microbial communities from aquifer - Crystal Geyser CG08_land_8/20/14_0.20 (SPAdes) (version 2) | ecosystem: Environmental > Aquatic > Deep subsurface > Groundwater | place... | reverse complement strand
TATTATTAACACTCATACCGAGAAAGTTGTTTCTCACATGGCCGATATGCATTGGTTTGTTTGGATTTGGCTGGGAATATTCTATCATTAACTTTTGTTTTTTCCCAAAATCACTTGATCCATATTTGTCCTTTTCTTTTTGAATCATTTGTAAAAGGTTCTCGCTAATCTTTTCGTAGTTAAGAAAGAAGTTGATATATCCGCCTTTGGTTTCTATTTTCTCAAAGATAGAGCTTTTTGATAATTTTATTTCTTTTTCTATTTCTTCTGATATTTTCACCGGAGACTTTCCAAGCTTCTTCGCTAATGAGAATGATATGTTTGTCGCAATGTCACCCATCTCCGGGTTTGGTGGCACTTCTATTGTTTCTGATAGAGAATCATATTTAAGCAAATCCGACTGCTTCAGGAGTTTTTCCGCTTCTTTTTTAATTTCTAGCTTAAGGTTCATGTTAATTTACCATTTCAGAAAATACTTTCGCCAATTCCTTATTTGTAATCAAAGGTATGTCCATATCAATACATTTCCTTGTGATAATAAATTCTTTTGATTTCTGGTTTTTAAGCAAGTTTATCACCAATTTAATTTCCTGATTTTCTATCAATTTAATTACATCATTTTCATTATCTTCGTTGGTCATAATCCTGTATTTCTTTGCCAATTTTTTTATTATCTCAGAACAATCACTGTTTTTATTCACTAAAACGAGCACTTTATCACCTTTTACTGGAATTTTTATTCCTTTCGCAGCCAATGAATTTAGAAAAGCCTCTTTAAAAGTTTTCCCAAAACAAGCTACTTCCCCAGTTGAATTCATTTCAACACTTGAAAATGGACTAGCTCCCTCCAACCTGAAGTAGGAGAATTGGGCTGACTTCACTCCGTAATTTTTATAGGTAATTTTAGGGAAGGTCTTCCTTTCATCTAGCATTGAATCAACCCCCAGTTCCATTAAATTAACTCCTATCATCTTGGATACAAAAGGCATGCTTCTGGAAGCCCTTAGATTGCATTCTATCACTAAGACATCCCCTTCCTTGACAAGATATTGTATATTGAATGGACCCTTTATCATCAAGTTGGATACAATTTTTTTAGTGTAATTCTTAATTTTTTTTATTTCATAATAACCTAAAGACACCGTGGGAATAACCATCGTGGAATCCCCAGAGTGAGTGCCCGCATTTTCTATATGCTCAAGAATCCCGGCTATGAAAACTTTACTTCCATAACCTATACCATCTACGTCCACTTCTTTTGCATTTTCTATGAATTTTGACACTGTGAAATTATTTGCTTTAATTATTTTCTTGAAATATTTTTTCATATCTTTTTCATTTTCTATTATTTTCATTCCAGTTCCCGAGAGGACGTAAGAAGGTCTTATTATAACTGGATAACATACTTTTTTGCAAAATTCAATTGTTTCTTTTTCTCCTTTAACCTTTTTCCATTCTGGCTGCCCTATTTCCATCTGATCTAGAAATTCGGAGAACTTGTTTCTGTCTTCAGCTTTGTCTATGCTACTAAAACTAGTTCCAATTATTTTCACCTTATTCTTGGCTAGCTCGCCTGCTATATTGTTTGGAGTTTGACCACCTACACTAACTATAATCCCGTCAGGATTTTCTTTTTCATAAATATCCAAAATCCTCTCAACGCTGATTTCCTCAAAATATAACTTATCCAAGACATCAAAGTCTGTTGAAACAGTCTCTGGATTGCAGTTGATCATAATGACCTCTTCTATACCTTTCTTTTTAAGAGCCCATGCAGTATTGACGCAACACCAGTCAAACTCGACGCTTGATCCGATCCTATAAACTCCAGATCCAAGGACAATAAGTTTTTTCTTTTTTTTGAATTCTATATCATCCTCTTGTCCATTGTAAGTAAGATAAAGATAATTGGTCTTTGCTGGATATTCCCCTGCCAAAGTATCTATTTGTTTCACAAAAGGAATTATATCATTTTTTTTTCTTAATTTCCTTATATCTTCTTCTGAACATTTTTTTAATTTGGATATTTCCTTGTCAGAGAACCCATATTTTTTTGCTTTGAGAAGAATCTCCTTGTTAAGCTCGTATTTTTTAATCTCGTTCTTAATCTGGACTATGTTCTGAATTTTTGAGATAAACCACTCATCTATCCCTGAAAGTTCGGTTATTTTTTTTGTATTGAATCCCTTTTCTATTGCTTTAGCTATGTAAAACAACCTCATGTCAGTTGGATTGAGAATTTCGTGTTTGATTTTTTCTTTTGTTGAATTTTCTTCAAAATCACAAATTCCCTCATAACCTTTGTCTATCATCCTAACCGCTTTTTGCAGGGCTTCTTCAAAAGTTTTTCCTATAGCCATCGCTTCCCCGATTGATTTCATTTGAACTCCGAGCAATTTTGACACCCCCTCGAATTTTTGAAAATCCCATCTTGGCATTTTTACAACCACATAATCCAAAGAAGGCTCAAAAAAAGAGCAAGTGGCTTCAGTTACCTTGTTCGTTATTTCTTGGAGCGTGTAACCTAAAGATAATTTTGCAGCAACGTATGCTATTGGATACCCAGTAGCTTTGGAAGCCAGTGCTGATGACCTGGAAAGCCTTGGATTAACTTCTATTATTCTGTAATCTTCAGATTTTGGGTCTAAAGCAAATTGTATATTGCATTCCCCAATTATTTCAAGAAGTTTTATTACTTTTATTGATATTTCCCTCAATTTATGATATTCCTTGTTAGTCAAAGTTTGTGAGGGTGCAACTACTATGCTGTCTCCTGTATGTATTCCCATCGGATCAAAATTTTCCATATTGCAGATTATCATGCAATTATCATTCTTGTCCCTCATCACCTCGTATTCTATCTCCTTCCACTTACACAAGTATTCTTCCACCAGAATTTGCTTTATCATGCTTTGCGCTAAACCTATCCTTGCTATTTTTTCCAGTTCTTTTTGATTTTTGGCAACGCCAGAACCCTTGCCACCCAATGTATAAGCAACCCTTATTATAACTGGGTAACCTATTTTCGAAGCTATTTTTTTAGCTTCCGCTATTGTGTTAGCTTTTCCACTCTTTGGGACTTTTAACCCAGCGGATTCAATAGTTTCTTTGAATTTTTCCCTATCCTCCGCCATTTTTATTGATTTTACCTGAGTTCCTAAAACCTTCAAGTTATATTTTTTCAACAACCCTTTTTCATTTAGTTCAACACCGCAGTTCAATGCTGTTTGCCCGCCAAAACCTAGAAGAATGCATTCTGGCTTCTCCTTTTTGATGACATCTTCTATGTTCTTAACTTCCAATGGAAGAAAATATACCTTTCCAGCAATCTTTTCATCAGTTTGGATTGTCGCAATATTTGGGTTGATTAGAACTGTTTTTATTCCTTCTTCCTTCAAGGCTTTTAACGCTTGTGAGCCAGAGTAGTCAAATTCCCCCGCCTGCCCTATCTGTATTCCACCAGAGCCTAAAACAAGGACTTTTTTAGGTTTCATAATTATACACCATCTTTGCGAAGTCGTCAAAAAGAAATCCAGTATCTGTAGGACCAGGAGAAGCTTCTGGATGAAACTGAACTGCAAATATGTTTTTGGTCTTGTGTTTTATTCCTTCCACGCTGTTGTCATTGATGTTGCTAAAAAGTACCTTAAAATCGATTAAACTCCTCGCATCCACAGCATATCCATGGTTTTGTGAGGTAACGTAGCATTTTTTGTTTTCGGTGTTTATGCATGGATGGTTTTGACCCATGTGGCCGAATTTTAATTTGTATGTATTCCCCCCTGTAGCCAGAGAAATCAATTCTGTTCCTAGACAAATTCCAAAAATTGGAATATCAGTTTTCATCAAGGATTTAATAACTTCGACAGTTTCTTTGCAATCTTTAGGATCTCCAGGGCCATTTGAGATGACTATACCTTGTGGTTTAAACTTCATTATTTCCTCAAAGCTGTAATTATATGGAACAACTACAACATCCAAATTCCTTTTCAGCAAGCTCTTTATTATGCTATATTTTACTCCGCAGTCAATCAGCACAACTTTTGGAGAACCCCCTGATTTATACAAAAAAGGTTTTTTGGTTGAGGCTTCCTTCACTGAACAAATCTCTGAATAATTGATTTTTTTTATTTTAGCCAGCAGATCTTTTTTATTGATTTTCTCCTTATCGCAAAATATCTTTACCAAACCCATCATTGTACCCTTTTCCCTTAACTTTTTAGTTAAAGCCCTTGTATCGATTCCAAAAACACCTGGAATTTTTTGATCGAAAAACCACTCATCCAAAGTTTTATTTTTTGCCCAGTGGTTTGGATGTTCACATAGATCAGATATTATATAAGATTTTATTTGAATTTTTTCTGATTCAAAATTATTTGAAAGACCAAACTCATCCTTCTCATTCTTCGGAACTCCGTAATTCCCTATCAAAGGATAAGTGGATACTAATATCTGGCCTTTATATGAAGGATCTGTCAATGTTTCTGGGTAGCCAACCATCCCGGTGTTAAAAACAACCTCTCCTATCGCTTCTGACTGGTAACCAAAACCTTCACCTTTGATTAATGTTCCATCTTCTAGTAAAATTACAGCTTTTTTAGTCATTTTCAACACCTTTTACTAATTTTTTGAAAATCCCAAGGCAAATTGGAAGGTTTTTTAGGTTAACAAATTCGTTCTCTTTATGAGATTGCTCCTTGTTGCCGGGTCCAAAAACAACAGTAGGAATATTTTCTTTGATAAAATAGCAGGAATCGTTGTTTGTTGATGAGTAGGTGATTTTCAACTCTGGATCAATTTTCTTTAATATTTTAACTATTCCCGAATTCTTGGATGTTTTAACTGGTTGTGTGGAATGATAAGTCCATTCAAATTTTAAGTTGAAGTTCATTAATTCATCCTTTATTATATCAATAATTTTTTCATGAGTTTCTGGTATCGTTCTTATATCTAAACTGATTAAACATGTACCAGGAATTTTATTTGGCGAACTTTCAACTGCTTCAAAACCAGTAATTGCTATTGTGGTAAACCCTAAATCAGAATCAAAATATTTTTTCTTTAACTTATTTTCAATTTCATTTAATTTTTTAATTACTTTTACTCCTTCTAAAATAGCTTGTTTTTCAATTTCATTTATTTTTGCCGAGTGTCCAGATTCACCCTGAATTTTTATTTTAACAAAGATGTTACCTTTATTTCCAAGGCCAACTTCCTTACAACCCCTTGGTTCACACACAACACATTGAATATCATCATATTTTTCTAGATATTGACTTTTCAACCATTTAATGAAACTTTTTGAACCATATCCATCTACTTCTTCCTTAACAACAAATGCAAACCAAACATCCCATTTTGGGTTATTTTCCTTTACCCATTTGCATAACTTCATTAAAACGGCAACTGATGATTTGTTATCGCTAGAGCCCAATCCATATAACTTCCCATTTTTTATTTTACCTGAATATTGACCAGATGGTGGAAATTCCCATTTATTGACATTCCCTGCTTCAACTGTGTCGATATGTGCATCGAAAATTAAAGCTTTATTTTGATTACCTTTGATATGTAAAATGACATTCCCATCTTGTTTTATTGGAGTCAATCCTTGGTCCTTCAAATAGTCAAAAATAAAATTTGAGATATTCTCCTCTTCCCCAGAAATCGACTTTATTTTGACTAACTTCTCAAGTAAAACATCCATTTTACTTACCTCCAAGAATTTTCTTAATTAATGATTCTGTTTCATGTTTAGAGTCAGAAATCGTCTTGTTTTCTAAATCAATCCATTTTTGCTTACCTTCTAGAATATTTTCCCTTTCGCTTATCATTTTTTCCATTGTTTTTTTATTCGATCCTCCAACATGTGTTTTCTTATTGACACAATTTTCTGGATCGGTTGCCTTCTCCAATTCTTCATCTGTTAATTTTAAATCTAATCCAAACTCTTTTCCAGTTTTAATTATATCAGAAACTGAAATTTCTTTGAAAAGTTTCCCGTTTTTAATTGCTTCGTCAACTACCTTACCGACAATTTTATATACTAACCTGTAACCGACATCATTTTTCTGGGCTATATAGTCTGCTAAATCAGTGGTCAAAGAATAATTTGAGATTACCCATTGTTTCATTTTATTTTTGTCAACTATTAGTGTTAATAGAACCTTTTCCAATGAGTCCAACATCAAGTTCATCTTTGAAATTCCAAGTTCTATATACTCTTTAGTTTCCCTGCTATCCCTATTATATCCCATCGGGAGAGAATTTATCAAATTCGCTACTATATTTTGAAACCCTATTATCTGTGGGGATGTAGCCCTTATCAACTCAATGACATCGGGATTCTTTTTCTGTGCCATCACAGAACTTCCTGTTATAGGGTGCATCCTTTGAGCGACCTCATCGCCTAGGCCGATCATTCCGTATTCAAATGTATCGAACAGTAACAAATCCTGAGATAGTTTACTTGACGTTATTGAAATATCTGAAAATACCTTAAGATATTCCAACTGAACAAATCCTCTTGAGGAGATTACATCAATTGGAACTTCCCATACTTTTTGAAAACCTAATAGTTTTGTTGTGAGTTGCCTATCAATTTTCCATGAAGTTCCGTAAGATTCAACAGCTCCCAGAGGATTCATATTGTACTTTTCAAAAGCTTTTTGAATAGAATCTATTCCCCTCATTAAGCCATCAAAATATGCAAGACACCATTGGCCAAATGTTGTTGGTTTTGCTGGTTGCATGTGCGTATATCCAGGCATGACTGTATCAATATGCTTCTTTGAAAGACCTATCAGCGACTTCTGAACTTTAATTAATTTTTCCATTAATTCCAAGACCTTATCCTTGAGATAAAGCATTTCAGTAACCATTATTTGGTCATTCCTACTTCTTGCGGTATGAACTTTATACCCAAGATCACTACATTCCTTTATTATCATTCCTTCAAGAGTTAGCTGAGATCCCTTATCCGGATCAATTTTAAATTTTTCGTCTTTGTAAATCTTTTCAATTTTGTTTAGTGCCTTTAATATTGGAACTATTTCCTTCTTTTTTATAACTCCAATTTTATTCAGCATCAATACATGAGCCTTTGTTCCCCATATATCATAATAGACCATCTTTGAATCTATTTCCATCTGCTTTTCACTTACTATGAAGGTCTTAACTTTCAATTCTTTATTCGAACTCATTTTTATACACCTCCATTTCAGCATCGTCGACAATCATAGTTCCGATGCCTTTTTTGGTTAAAATTTCCTTTAAAATTGCATTTTCAATCGTTCCGTCTATTAGATGAATCCTCTTAACTCCGTGGTTGAGAGCAGAAATACAAGACTCAAGTTTTGGAATCATTCCACCATTGATTGAATTACTTTTGACCAATTTTTTCATCTTAGAAACTGTCAGATACGATATGACGGAAGATTTATCACCAAGTTTTTCAAAAACACCAGGAACATTTGATAACATAACAAGTTTTTCTACACCAAGCTTTTTCGCAAACTCAATGGCAATAGTATCAGCATTGATATTTAGAACAATCCCATTTTCATCGCAGGCAATAGGAGCAATTACTGGGATAAAGCCCTTATCTAATAAAATCTTCACTAAATTAGTGTCTATATCTACAACATCACCAACAAATCCGTAATCAACTTCTTTCACTTCCCTTTTCTTTGCTATTATTCCACTATCTATTCCTGATAACCCCACAGGTTTTAAATTATGTTTTTTTAACGAAGCGATTATCTCAATATTTGCTTTACTGAAAACCATTTTGACTATTTCCAAAGATTCAAGATCTGTGATTCTCCTTCCGTTAACCTTTTTTATTTGTACCCCAAGCTTTTTTGATAAATCATCTGCTTGATACCCTCCACCATGGATGACAATTACTTTGATCCCATTTTTGAAGAGCACAAAAATATTTTCCGATATATTATCTATAGTTTTATCATTAAACAATTCCCCACTAATCTTAATGAGAATTGTTTTATTTTCGAACTTTTTTATGTATTTATCAGCTTCTCCTGTTTTTAGAGCACTCATTTTTTATCACCTATTAAATATTTCAAAAGACCTTTCTGTGCATGTAACCTATTCTCAGCTTGATCATATACAATCGAATTTTTGCTATCCAAAACTTCATCGGCAACTTCAACATTCCTTCTTACAGGAAGACAATGCATGAACTTCGCATTTTTTGTTAGATCCATCTTTTCTTTATCTACTATCCAACCCTTCAGGTCTTTCTTAATAGAACCCTCAATTTCTGGTTGTCCATAATATTTCAAAGACCCCCAACTTTTAGCATAGATAATGTCAGCATTTTCAAATCCCTCGTGAGAGTTAACAACTTCAAAGTTGGAACCCTTGTCTTTGCAATTTTTCTCTACAATATTCATAGTCTCTTTTGATAGCTCGAAACCTTTAGGATTCACAATAGTTACATCCATTCCAAATTGAGAAGCTATAATTGATGCTGAGTTTGGGACAGCCGTTGGCAATGATTTAGGATGATAACTCCATGAAAGAACAAATTTCTTTTTTTCTGGTTTATTAAGTTTTTCTTTTATCGTCATTATGTCTGCCAATGCTTGACAGGGGTGATAAAGTGCTGATTCCATGCTGATTAGTGGAATATCAAGATATTTTTTGAAAGAGTTGATTATTGGATCTTTCTTATCTTCATTCCAATCTTCCATCTGTGGAAAACTCCTCACGCAGACAAAATCAAAATATTTTGAAAGTACTTTACTCGCATCTTTAATGTGTTCAACATTTTGCCCATCCATTACAGCTCCATCTTTGTATTCAAGATTCCATATTTGCCCACCGACATCTAAAGTACTGCTATGCCCCCCGAGTTGATTTATCCCAACTTCAAATGAAGTCCTTGTCCTTAAAGAAGAATTAAAGAAAACCAGAGCAACAGACTTATTTTTCAGGCAATTATCAATCGGTTTGCTTTTTAGTTGAGTAGCTAATTTCAATATCTTTTCCAATTCCTCAAATGTACAATTATGTGTTGAAATAAAGTTCTTCATATTACTCACCAAAAACTTTTTTAAGACCTTCGTGAAACTCTTCCACATGTTTTTCGTTTATAATTAAAGGTGGAAGCAACCTCCCAACTTCAGGATCACACGAATCCCCAAATATTATCCCATATCTCATTCCTTTTTTGATAGACTCTTTAACATTCACATTCATCTTTAACCCAAGGAGAAGACCCAAACCTTTTACTTCGTCTATCTGTTCTAAATCTTTCAGTTTTTTCTTTATTAGTCCGCCCATTTTTGATGAGTTTTCAACCAATTTTTCATTCTGTATAACTTCTATTGTTGCTTTTGCTGATGCACATGCAATTTGACCACTACCGAAAGTGCATCCATGTTCCCCATAATTAATCGTATCGGCAATTTTCTCATCTACTAAAACACCACCCATAGGTATACCACTCGCTACACCTTTAGCGAAAGTTATCAGATCTGGCTGGATTTTCCAATGTTCACAAGCGAACATCTTACCTGTTCTTCCAAAACCTGTTTGGATTTCATCAAAAATCAAAAGACAACCGTTTTTTTCACAGATTTCAGAAAGCTGTTTGTAATAATCTTCTGTTCCTGTGACTACGCCACCCATACTTTGTATAGGTTCAAGGATTACTCCCGCAGTCTCTTTATCAATCACTTTATTCAGATCCTCTATATTCCCGAATTTAGCAAATTTGTATCCAGACAGTAGAGGCTTAAACTGTTTTCTGTAGTGATCAATCCCAGTTGCACTTAAAGATCCGATTGTTCTTCCGTGGAAAGAGTTCTTCATTGAGATTATTTTTTTCTTCCCAGTAAATTTCCTGGCTATTTTCATCGCAGTTTCATTTGCTTCGGTCCCAGAATTACACAAAAATACCTTTGAAATATTCTTTGGGGCAACACTTACTATTTTCTCTAATGCTTCCGCCCTTATATCACTATAGAGGTAGGTCGAATAGAAAATCGTTTTTTCAACCTGCTTCTTTATGGCTTTAACGACATGTGGATGACAGTGACCTGTAAGTGCTACTGCATGTCCTCCATAAAAATCTAGATACTTTTTACCATTAATGTCCCAAATGTAGGCTCCTTTAGCTTTGGATACTACTATTTCATGACTTTTAAAAGTCTTCAATTGATTTTCATCTGTCATTTTTATCATATCTTTCATTTCTATTACCTCCTAAGGATTGGTTCCAGGGAACATCAATCCCGTTTTTTCATTTAAACCAAACATCAAATTCATATTTTGAACTGCTTGACCAGAAGCCCCCTTAACTAAGTTGTCAATTCCCGTAAAAACAACTACCTTATTCCCACTAATTTTAAATGCCAAGTCACAAAAATTTGTGTTCTTCACTACGTTCAAATTAACTTCATCAACTAACCTGACAAAAAATTCTTTCTTATAATATTTTTCATATATTTTTTTGATTTCTTCTTCAGACATCTCATTTTCTAGGAAAATATAAGATGTAGTAAATATTCCCCTCGAAAATGGTCCTGAGTGTGGACTGAACACTAGATTAAAATCACTCGAAAATTTACTTATTTCCTGAAAAATTTCTGGCTGGTGCTTATGTTCAAATATATTGTAGGCTTTAAAATTCTGGTTCCTTTCAGGGTGATGGGTTACTTGAACTGGTAGATGACCGGCTCCAGAAGATCCTGTAACAGCATTTACTATAATGTTGCCTTTTATGAGCCCCTCTTTTGAAAGTGGAAGAAGTCCTAAAAGAGATCCTGTTGGGAAACATCCTGGATTGGCTACAAAATCTGATTTTTTAATTGATTCCTTGTTAAACTCGGTTAATCCATATATAGATTTTTTTAGTAGTTGTTTCTGAGTATGTTGAATTTTGTAGTATTTTTCATACATTTTGTAATCTTTCAACCTGAAGTCTCCACTTAGGTCAATTAATTTGGTTTTACCTAACGCTTTAGGTACTTCTGACATTGATACCCCATGAGGCAGACAAAAGAAAAGTATATCTACCTCGTTAGCTATGTCTTCAGTTGGTTCTGTCACGAAATTCAATTCAGTAAAATTCTTAAGATTCTTGTGAACATTGCAAACAGGTTTATTTTCAAAAGTACTGGATGTCACTTTAGTGACTTCTACCTTTCCATGCATTAGGAGTATTCTCAATAATTCTCCGCCTGTATATCCAGATCCACCTATAATTCCAGCTTTAATCTTTTGCATTATCAATCACCTCAGAAATCAAACTGACTAATTTTTCAGGGCTACTAATTGCGTTTGTTGCTGGAACACCCAATTCATTTTGAATGAAATCAATTCCGACATCATTATCGGTAGTTGGCCCAGAAACAATACCAATCTTAAGGCCCAATTTGTCAAATATTATCTTTCCACCGTATGCTCCTACAGGATCGTTTGCACAAAATATATGAATCTTCACAGAATTCATTATTTCAGTGTCCTTTAGGATTGAATCAACACCATAACCACCTAAAAGACCATCACCCAATTCTACAACGATTATGTCTGGGTTTTCCTTATTAAGTTCGGATAAAATACCTTTTGAAGCTGCTACAACATTTTTAACATTAGTTGTTGATGGAAGACCGGCATCCGTAAATATTTTGGCACAAATAGCGCCGTAATCTACCATTTTATTGACATCTTTTAAACACGAAACTCCAGTTAGTTTTGCTGCCACAATTTTGTATCCCTTTTGTTTGAACCCATGTATTATTTCACATGCTACTGTTGTCTTTCCAGATTCCATGCAAGTTCCGCTTATGAGAATTATGGGTGAAGTTCCCTCTAGATGGTCTTTCCATTCGATCGAATTCTTCTTTATGTTCACTTGATTGCCATTATTAACAACAGCACCCAAAACCTCAGCTTTAAGTGGATTCCCAAAATTAGGATTTTTAGATGTACATTTTCCTAGAATCCCACCTAAGTTAAGTACATTTACAATATCACCAACCTTAAGGTTTTTTGGAACTTCACCTTTGAAACCCTTCAAAGCTTTTCTTTCACCTAAAACACCTACTATTATGTCGCCCTTTAGAATTTTGGACATTCTTCCATCTATCAGCTCAATTTGATCATAAACTGATTTTTCCTCAAAGGATTTGACCGCTATCAGATTACCTTCTTCCGATTCAATTTTATCTGAAATTTCAACCTCCTTTTCCAGAGGAATATTCTTAGTAGATGATGCAATCTTGTCAACTTTTATTTTCATTTCAAGTCACCTTTTTGAATTTTGTTTGTGATGATTCCCTCTAAACCATAAATTTTACAAAACCCTTCAGCATCCTTACCGTCCCAGAGAATATTCTTCTCACCATAAGTTCCAATGCTCTTATCCATCAAAGAAAAAGGACTTTTAACACCCTGGACGATTATGTTGCCCTTGTAAAGTTTTACCTTAACATCTCCACAAACAAATTTTTGACTACTGTCAATCATTTTTTCTATATCCCTCATAACAGGATCAAAATATAGCCCTTCATGAAGTAGATCTCCATAGACACTACCCAAATGATTTTTCCAGAAAAATTGTAGTTTGGTCAAAATTAATTTTTCCAACTCTTTATGTGTTTTATGCAAAATCATTGCTGCAGGTGCTTCAAAAGCCACCCTTCCTTTAATTCCCAAAATAGTGGCACCTAGGTGTATATCTCTACCAATCCCATGTTTATTTCCTATTTGAGCTAATTTTTGGAGTATCTTCAATGGATCATATTTCTTATCATTGATCGAAATTGGAATTCCCTTTTCAAAACCAATTATTAATGTTTCAGGATTATCGGGAGCTTTTTCCGGGGAATTTGATTCTGGATACACATCATCTGGGGGCGAATCCCATGATCCCAAAGTTTCCTTTCCACCAATTGTATTTCCCATGAAACCTTTGTTTATCGAATAATCACTGGTTTTCATTGGTACTTCAAAACCATGTTTTTTAAGATATTCAGTTTCCTCTTTCCTTGAAGTACCCAAATCTCTTATAGGTGTTATTATTTCAATCTCTGGGGCAAAATTCTTAATAGATAAATGAAATCTTACTTGATCATTACCCGCTCCTGTGCTGCCATGAGCTATTTTTTTAATGTTTTTTTTCAATGCAAGTTCAACTACTTTGCTTGCCTGTATATATCTTTCACAACTTGCGGAAAGAGGGTAAACACCTCCCCTTAAAGCATTAGCTTTTATTGTGTATGAGATGAAATTATCAAAAAGTTCTTTTTTTCCATCTATAGTATGATGTTCGATCGCTCCTAATTTTTTGGATTTCTCTTTAATTTCATCCAATTCCTCCTTTGAAAATCCACCGCTATCAACTGTAGCTGTGATTACATCATAACCTTGATCCTTTAGGTAAACAATACAAAAGGAGGTATCTAAACCTCCTGAAAAGGCTAACAAAATCTTTTCTTTTGAATTTTTTCCCATTTTTTTAATCACCTCGATATTTTTGATGCCCCAGGCGAGATTTGAACCCGCAACCTCAGGCTTTTTCCAAAAGAACCGTAGGCTTGCACATAGGAGGCAAACACCCCATAGAAGGCTTGCACCGAAGACCTACACTAGGTCTGTGTCCTATCCAATTAGGCGACTGAGGCAAGAAGAACCAATGATTACATCAACGTCTGAGCCTCAATACGCTAGAAAGAGAACTAGAACTAAACGTAAACAAAACGTTTTTTTGTGATTTAATTTTTTGTTTCATTTTAATCACTTTTTCACAGTTATTTATAACATAATTAATTGCGGGAAACATATTTAAACTTTATGACATTTATGTAACAAAATAAGACTTAAATATACCAAATGGTACATATATATCATGTCAGTGGCTGAAGAAGTAAGGCTTTACATAAAAAACAAGCCATACATAAAAGAGTCCCTCGAGGAGGGGATAGTGAATTTGTCTTCCTTAGCGAGGCAGATTCAGAAGGATCTTGGCTTGAAAAATTTTGAAGCCGTCAAGGCAGCACTGAGAAGGCTTTCGGAAGGCATGAAAAAAACAAAATATAAAAGAGAGGAAAAAGTCCTAGAAATCCTTAAAAAAAGCAAGGTTAGTGTTTATGACGGGGATGCTGTTCTTATAACTGAAGATCCTTTGAAAGTTGAGGATAAATTCAGAGTCAACCTAGGAAAGAACTGGGTTTATCTTGTAGAAAAAAACCAAATCCCAAAAAGTGGAGCAGGAATAGTGAGAAAGACTGAAGGCTGCACAACTATAATTATCGACTCTCCGGAAGAGATAGAAGAAGTTCCAGGAGTTGTGGCTTATTTAACTTCTGTTTTATCTGAGCAGGGCGTGAATGTATTTGAGTTCATATCTTGCTGGAAGTATACTATAATAGTTGTTCATAAAAGAGATTCTTTAAGGGCTTATGAACTCCTTTCTCAGATTTTGGGGTAGCCTATTCAAAGGCATATTTCTCTCTTTTTTTCGGATCATCGAAAACCACATCCTTCGGATCAAAACTTTCTGGATCGAATTTCCCTCCAATCCATTCAAGCATGTTTTTATGCTCCTTATGTTTTGGGTTCTTTATAATTTCCAGAAATTCTTCATACCCGCTTGGACCCCCGCAGTCTTCTGGCGGGCAAGACCTTTTCCCTTCAAGGCATATCGGGTATTTTGCATCGCTGTTTTTTGGAATAATCTTCTCTAATTTTATTTTGTGCTCCCATCCGTCACCAAAGTCATACAAATACCCCACGGTCTTAACCATGCTGAACCAATCTTTGATTTCCTCATTTCTTCCGTCCATAACGTCAGGACAATCCAGGTCTGGAATTCCTATGCTGCCATGAGCCTTTAACGAGCCCCCTGCCAATTCAAATTGATGCAGGTGATAGTCTTCCCATCCCATAGCATCTTGAATGGCTACATGAAGATCCCAAAAGCTGTAGTTTTCAGGCACTTGAATAACCCGCCAGACAGGAGGTTCAACCTCTTCAAGTGTTATCTTAAATTGGTAAATTTTGTTGAAGTCTTTTTTCATAGTTATCACCCTTTATTTGATATAATCTTTTTGTCCGTTCAAATATTAACATTTATTTTGTTTTTTTCATTCTGATATGATGAGAAGAAAGAAAAATACTGGTCTCCAATAGAAAACATAAAGCGGAGCTTATCGCTAAAATATTTGATTCCTTATAAAAACCAAAAGCAAACAATCCTATTAGCCCGAAAAGAAAGAAAGGAACTCTGATCAAGTAAATCATCAAAGGCGTTTTCTCAACTTTCTGAATCTTCTTTTTAGTTCCTAAAAACATCAGCAGAAATACAATCAATAGACCTCCAAAAATAAAGAGTTCCCCTGTTTTTTGGGGTAGAATACTTTCAAATGGTTTGATTAGAAACATAAAAAGAATGAAGTATGTGGCATAAGCAAGTGGTATAATGAAGAACCCTAACTTTTTCGAATAATTCCTCCAAAGATAACAGAAAGTGAATGCAACTAAAAGCCAGCCAATGAAATTGTTGCCAGGCACACCAAACCAACCAGCTGTAAGTCTATAACCTTGCCAAAACCAGAATCCTAATCTAATTGCAACTACATCAACCGACAAGTCTACCAACACCGCCAGCAAAGCATCAACAAAAGGCTTGGAAAACTCACTAAATGAGAAGGAATCAGTAATCCGCATGGAAGAATAAATTATCATAACCCACGAGAGAACAACAAATAACGGAACATGTCCCAACAGAATAAAACCCGGATTGTAATAATACCCTCCTACATTATTTCTTGAAAGAATAACATTCACATTCTCAAACAAAAGAGCATATAAAATCAGATAAAAAACTAATTTGAGGCTCTTCTTGTCCTTTTTCGTTAGGTATACAACAAACCCAATAAAAAGCAGAAAGATTGGGATTTCAACTGAAACAATCATAGGGATCATATTACATAAGGTTTTTAAATCCAACTATTTAATATTTCTGTGATGTCAAAGAGAGAAACCCCATAAAAGCTTATTCTAAGGAATTACTTAATCTGCTCTCTAAAATTTAGGAGGTTTTACTATGTCAAAAGTCGAGGATTTTCAATGGAAACCTGAGAGAAAGGTGTTTGGTTTAGTCGAAGATTTAGGCAGTTCTGGATTTCAGGGAATAGAGTTGAAAAAGGCGTCAGATTGTTTTGTTAAAATGAAAAGGGAAGGCGCAAAAATATATCTGACTTTCACATCAAATATGGCTACTTCTGGCCTCAGGGGTTTTTTCGCTCAACTCATAAAATTAGGAATGGCTAATGCCGTGATAACAACCGTAGGAAGTGTTGAGGAAGATATAATGAAAGCGATCGGCGAGGATTTCTACATAGGCAGATATTATAGCGATGATGTTGCGCTTCATGAAAAAGGAACTAACAGAGTAGGCAATCTCTTAATCAAGAATGAAAGCTACGAGAGATTTGAGGCTTGGATAAAAAGTGCGCTTGAAAAATTATACCAAAAAAAGAACAGATGGCCTGTCGTTGAACTGCTTAAAGAAATTGGTCTAATGTTGAAGGATGAAAATTCGATTCTATACCAGTGCTCGAAGAATAAAGTGCCAATATTCTGTCCCGCGATAACTGACGGGGCATTCGGCTTTCACTTGTTTTTATTTCAGCAAGACCACCCTGACTTTATGATAGATGTGGTTAAGGATTTTGCCGATTTAATCTACATTTCCAGCCACGACGATAAGAAAGGAATAATTGCTTTGGGTGGAGGCGTGTCGAAGCATCATGCCATTCTAGGAACACTTCTTAATGGGGGGGCAGAATACGCTGTTTATATGACAACGGCACATGAGCATTCTGGAAGCTTAAGCGGAGCGACAACAAGAGAAGCGAAAAGCTGGGGGAAGATCAAGGATGATGCTGATGCGGTCACAGTAATAGGTGATGTCAGCGTGTTTTTTCCAATGGCAATGTTTGCTGCATTAGACCAACTATCAAAAGAGGGATTATTGAATGGGTAAATCCAAATTTATCGTCAGTAAATCCAAAATTTTAGGGCAGTTTCAAAAACTGAAACAGCTTGGTTTAGAGGTTTCTTATAGTGTTAAAACCTTTCCTGAGATTTGTCAAATTCTTGAAGAAAATACAGATTCCTTCTTTAGCATACACATGTTCCAAACATTAAATTTTGTGAAAGACATGTCAAGAGTCTGGTTCATTGCTCAAGCTTGGGATAAAGAGTTGCTTGATAAGTTATTCGAAAAAGGGATTAGAAATTTTGTTGTTGATAATGAAGTGGACTTAGAAACCTTGTTAAAATATCTTGAGAAAAAAAATACTAAGGTAAATCTTCTTCTGCGAATGCGCTTGAAAGAGCATACAATCTACACAGGAAAATATTTCGTTTTTGGAATGTACTCTCATCAAATCAACAAGCTGATACCAGAGTTAAGAAAAAATAAGAGCATCAATAAGCTAGGGATACACTTCCACAGAAAAACCCAGAACACTAGTGAATGGAATATTAAGGACGAAATATCTGAGATGCTTGAAAAAGAAACTTTAGAGAACATAGATTTGTTTAACATAGGCGGGGGTTTGCCTGTCGAGTACAAAAACACAACCGATAGAAATCTACCGCATATATTTGAAAAGATAGTTGAGTTTAAAGAATGGCTGAAAAAAGAATACGATGCCACGACAATAATTGAGCCAGGAAGGTTTATTGCAGCACCATCCACTAGAATGGAGACCGAGATATTAGCGATACATGACAGTAATATCATAGTTGATGCTTCTGTTTACAATGGAGATACAGACACAATACTTGTTCCAATAAAACTTCTTGTTGAAGGGGAAGTTGATCAAGGAAATGATTATGTGATAAAAGGATGCACGCCTTGTTCTATGGACATTTTCCGATATCAAGTAAAATTGAAGAATCCGAAAGTTGGTGATAGAATAGTTTTTCTGAATGCTGGGGCTTATTGTTTCGCAACTGATTTCTGCAACCTGCCTAAATTGGATGTAGAATTTGTAGACTAAAATTTGTTTTTAAGGCATAAATCCATTAAATTTCAATAAATGCTTTATGATAATCCTTCATGGATTGTGGCTGAATAAACTTAAAGAGCCAAAATTTTTTATTTGGGGGGAATCTTCTGAAGAAAACCATAAATCACCCAAACATCTTTTTCAAGCAAAACAAAATAAATTAGAAGAAATACTATCTTCAATTCTTGAAGAATTCATAACATTGGGGTTTGAAAAAGCGAAAACTTCTCTGCTTCTTCCTACTCAAGACAAAAAACCGATCCCTTCATCAACTCTTTTGAATTTGAATCATGAATCAAGCTCGAAGAAGGAATTGAAAGAGTGGGAAATAGACGGGCTTAATTTGGATTCCATTCATGCAGCAATGTTTTTAATATCGGCCACTGATTCTCCAGATTTAATTCTGGGAGAAGATATAAAATTTTGGCAGAAATTTTCAAAATTCGGGTTCGAGCTTTTAGTAAGACAGAGGTTTTTTCCACATCTGATTCAAAAAGGGAAAGCATTTTCTGCGGCTTGGAAATATTTGATTGATGATGCTGACGATATTCGAAGAATGAATCTTTTTTCAGAATCCATGCCTCCGATATGCCGTTCATTTAAAAAATCTGATCAGTCAAAAAATATTTTATCCAGTTTTCTTTCAGAGCTTACTGATACTTTATCAAAAAAAAGCATTGCCGGTTTGGAGGAAAATATAACAGGCGGCTCAATAGATGAAACTTGGTTTCGCTCGCTTCACTCGGAAGAAGATATGCCTGTAGATATGAAGGAGACAGAAAATTTAACAAAAACACTCGATCAATGGGTATCAAGCATTTATTCCGATGAGGCAAATGCATTCAAATTATGCTTTAAACTAGACGCACCATCTTCTAATTCCGATATATGGAACCTTAATTACCTTCTTCAAGCAACTGATGATCCAAGCTTGATGGTTCCCCTAGATCAGGTTTGGAAAGAGAAGGGAAAGACCCTGAAAATCTTTAATAGAATTTTTGATAATCCATATGAGAAATTGCTTATAGAACTCGGGAAGGCTTCAAAACTTTTTCCTATCATCGACAGAAGCCTCAGAATGAAAATGCCTTCAAGATGCGATTTGAGCGTTCAGGAAGCCTATTCATTTCTATCAGAGAATTCATGGCTCTTAAAAGAAAGCGGCTATGGTGTTTTATTGCCTTCATTGAACCAACAATCTTCAAATATTGGAGTGAAAGTCGAGCTAAAACAGCCAAAAACTTCAGTTCAGGGGAACGGCTTGGGTTCAATAGTTGATTTCGGCTGGAAAGTTGCCATGGGAAATCAGGAACTGAGCGAGGAGGAGTTCATGAAAATAGCTTCTCTGAAAACCCCTCTTGTTAAAATTAGAGGCCAGTGGATTGAACTAAAAAAGGAAGAAATCGAAAACACTTTAAAACTTTTTGAAAGTTTCAACGGAAGAATAACAGTGAGAGACGCATTGAGAATCGCTTCTGGAGGAGACGGCATACTGCCTTTAACGAGTTTGAAGGCTTCTAGCTGGATAAATGAATTGATACAAGGGTTGTCCAAGAAAGAACTCCTGAAGGAGCTTACTCCCCCTTCAAATTTTAACGGATCTTTAAGACCTTATCAAACAAAGGGATTTTCTTGGCTCTATTTTCTTAGGAAATGGGGAATAGGAGCATGCTTAGCGGATGACATGGGTCTAGGTAAAACAATTCAATTTATTTCCCTTCTTCTAAAAAATTATGAGTCTTCTTCTAAAAAACCCAGTCTGCTTATCTGCCCGACATCGATAGTTGGCAATTGGCAGAAAGAGATTGATAAGTTTTCTCCTTCCCTGAAAATTCTTGTACACCACGGAACTGGAAGACTATCTGGAAAAGAATTCATTAAAAAAGCAAGCAAATACAATCTTGTCATAAGCACTTATTCCCTTATTCAGAGGGATATTGAAACATTAGAAAAGGTTGAGTGGGATACTGTATGCTTGGACGAGGCACAAAACATAAAAAATTTCTGGACCAAACAATCTCAAGCAGCAAGAAAACTTAAAGCAAATCACAAAATAGCCCTCACAGGAACGCCTATCGAAAACAGGCTTTCAGAATTATGGTCGATAATGGATTTCCTTAATCCAGATTATTTGGGGGGCTTTACTAATTTCAAAAAGAATTATATAGCTCCTATAGAACTCTATAAAGACAAAGAAAAAATCCAAAAACTCCAAAAAATGGTGCACCCGTTTATTTTAAGAAGACTCAAAACTGACAAAACCATTATTTCTGACCTCCCTGAAAAGATGGAAATCAAAACCTATTGCAACCTTACAAAAGAGCAGGCAACATTATACCAGGCTGTCGTCAATGATATGATAGGGGAGATAGATGATTCAGAGGGGATAGAAAGAAAAGGGCGTGTCCTTGCTGCTTTAACTAAATTAAAACAGGTCTGCAACCACCCAGCCCTCTTTCTGAAAGATAAAAGTAAAATTGAAGCCAGATCAGGAAAGCTTTCCCGCCTTGAAGAAATGCTAGAGGAAATTGTAGAAGTAGAGGATAAAGCCCTCATTTTTACGCAGTTTGCAGAAATGGGAAAAATGATAAAAGAATACCTTCAGCCTAAATTCTGCCAGGAGATTCTTTTCCTTCATGGAGGAGTTCCCAGAAAAAAGAGGGACGAAATGATCCAAAGGTTTCAGAAAGACAAAATCCCGCAAATATTTGTCCTTTCCCTTAAGGCAGGCGGTTTTGGGCTCAATTTAACAAGTGCAAATCATGTCTTTCATTTTGACAGATGGTGGAACCCGGCGGTTGAAAATCAGGCTACAGACCGTGTATTTAGGATAGGTCAGAAAAAAAATGTCGAGGTTCACAAATTCATTTCTGTTGGAACTCTTGAGGAGAAGATAGATAGCCTGATAGAGAGGAAGAAGTCATTGACTGAGAATATCATAGGTACAGGGGAAGCATGGCTGACTGAGATGAATACATCCGAACTGAAAAAAATATTTGAACTCAGGAAAGATGCGGTGGTCGAATGAGTTACTGGTATTACGAACCTTCGAGGCCAAGGGAAGTGAAGAACGGTCTTAAAGCTAGAAGCAAGAAAGGGGATATAGGGACTACATGGTGGTCAAAAAAATGGATAGGCCTCCTCGAATCTTTCAATTGGAGCAATAGGTTGGAGAGAGGAAGGAGGTATGCAAGAAAAGGGCAGGTGATCAACTTTAGATTATTGAATGGAACTATTAGAGCAAATGTCCAAGGCTCTGCTCCAAGACCATATGAAGTTGAAATTTCTATCAAGCCCATCAGAAAAAAGGAATGGGAAGGAGTCATAAATTCAATATCTTCTCAGTGTTTGTTCGTTGCAAAACTTTTGGCTGGCGAAATGCCTGAAGACATTGAAAGCGCATTCAGCAGTGCAAAAACAAGCCTGTTTCCTTCAAAAAATGAAATTAGGTCCAGATGCTCCTGCCCTGATAGCGCCAATCCATGCAAGCATATAGCAGCTGTTCATTACATCCTAGCCGAGGAATTTGATAGAAATCCTTTCATGATGTTTGAACTTCGCGGAATGGGGAAAGATGGCATCTTAACATATTTCAAAGGAAACGTTGAAAGCAGCACTCAAATCAATGAAACAAACGTTGATTCTAAAGGGCAAACAGAAGAAAAATTACCTCCATTGGAGAACTTTATTGATAATTTTTGGAGTCCATTAAAACCTTTGGACGGGATGGAATTTTCAGTGAAGCCCCCCATAGTCTCCGCAGCCGTTATTAAGCGACTTGGGGAGCCCCCTTTTTGGAGAATATCAAACACATTTATCAAGGATATGGAAAAGCGGTATGAGAGAATAGGGCAGATGGCAATCTCTGTTGCTCTTGGATCAGATAGATTAGGTAAGACAAGAAAAAAATGAAACCCTAACTGAACCACCATTCTCTCGGTTCTTTTGACTTATGCCTTACAACAGTTCTTTTCTTCAAAAACATCCACAATCTTTTCTGAGAGCTGGGTATACCACTTTGCTTCCATCCCTGCAAAAACTCCCCGCAAATTAAAGGCATATTACTGTCATTAATCCAAACAGTTCCAACTTCCAATCTTTTAGCCAGTTCCATTCCTTTCCTGTAGTCCTGAGTCCATATCGTTGCTCCTAAACCATATTTGGTGTCATTTGCTAGCTTGACAGCCTCGCCCTCATTCTTAACAATTCTAATCGGGCATACAGGACCAAAAGTCTCTTTTTTTGTAACTTCTAAATCATCTCTGTCAATCAGGAGAATAGTCGGCTCGTAAAAAAATCCTTCACCCTTGATTTTCTTTCCGCCTAAAAGAATTTTAGCGCCTTTTTTGACAGCATCTTTCACAACTCTGTCTACATTGTTTCTTGCATGTTCTCTGATTAAGGGTCCGACATCTTCTTTCGCATCAATTCTTTTGCAGAATTCAACAAACATTGGAATGAATTTTTCTGATATGCTTTTTGCGACATAAATTCTTTTGATCCTGATGCAGTTTTGTCCGCCATGTGTGAACGTCCCCCATGCTATTCCTCGAATGGTTTGTTCAATGTCAGCATCTGAGCATACTATAGTTGCATCATTTCCAGATAATTCAAGAATGAGTGGTTTTATTCCAGCATTTTTTACAATGTCCAATCCAGTATCAATTCCGCCCGTAAATACGATCGCATCAACATCTGATTTAACAATCTCTTTCCCAATTTCAGCTCCTCCGATAAGTGTGATAAAAACATTTTCAGGAACACCAGCTTCATGGACCATCCCAGAAATTTTCAGGCCAGTCATCGTGGCATATTCAGATGGTTTGTAAACAATAGAATTCCCTGTCAACAAAGCAGGAATAACAGTAATCATCGTCTGCCAGAAAGGATAATTCCAAATTCCTATGTGGCCGATGACCCCATGCGGAACAAATTCAACCTTTGTTTGTGTGTTAGGCTGTATTTCTGGGTTAATTGGAAAGTCAATTGGACTGACTTTCTTGTATTCTTCAATGTAATAGTCAAACCCGTCGAGGACATCAAGATAAACAGCTTCTATATCTGCTTTTGGAAACCCGCCTTCTTTGCGGACTAGTTCTATAATCACATTCTTTTCTCTTTCACAGATTTTTTTCAGCCTTTTGATCGCTTCTATCTTTCTTCCGGTTTTTTGTCAGCCCAATTCCTTTGCGCAATCTTCGATCTTTTGACTGCATCATGAACATCTTTCTTTTTGCAGCTGCTGAATATTTTGATTATTTTTCCTGTTCTTGGATTTATTGACTGAATCATAAAAAAGTATGTATTTTCACCGTTAAATTCATTGGCTCTCAAAAATGAGACAAAATTCCCTCAAGCCCTAATCTCAACAACATCCTTGTCAGCAAGAGCATGACCCACCCAGTTAAAATATTAGAAGGATTGTATCTCATACCTGAAACTATGGCAGAAATCAATTGGTACCACTGGTATCAATACATTTAAATACTATTGATACTAATAGTATCAACATGGACATTTCATTGATCCTTGAAAAAAATTCATGGAGAAGAAATAGGGATGAAATAAAGAATGATGAGAATATAAAGGAAGTGTTCTCTAGAAAACACAAGATTCTATATTCTTTCGTTGACAAAGAGAATTTGATAATTATCGGTCCAAGAAGAGTTGGAAAAACAACATATTTCAAGCTCCTAATTTACGACCTGCTTATAAACAAAAACATTAACCCTGAAGATGTCCTCTATATCTCATGTGAAATCCTGAAGGATAAAACGGATATAATTGAAGTGTTGAGATTCATCAAATCAAAATATGTGTTTCTAGATGAGATAACATTTGTAGATGGCTGGGAACAGGCAATAAAGTTTGCCCTTGATCAGGAGTTATTGAAAGGAAGGATTTTGTACATCACTGGTTCATCTACAGCTTTTTTAAGAAAAGAAACATTTCCTGGGAGAAAAATAAAAATTATCCCATTTGCTCCGCTAGACTTTTTCAGGTTCTCAAAAATTTTTGGAACAGATGAGCTTGCTAAAAAGTTGGAAAAATTCAAGACCATAGAAGATCTTTTGCCTTATTATCATGAGATATTTGATCTATTTTTGAAATACATGGAGTGCGGAGGATTTCCAAAACCTGCTTTGCAGCTGATCGAAGAAGGGAGGATAAAGGAGGAAAACTACGATGAAATATACTCATGGTTCAGGGGCGACATCCTTAAACTTGGCAGGAGCGAGGAGATTTCAAAAGCGCTTATTTCAAGAGTTTTGGAGACTTTAACTACTCTAGTCGCATACAATTCAATAGGCAATTACATAGGTGTTTCACATAGAATAGTCAGGGAATATATAGAAGAGCTGAAAAATCTAATGTACGCAGATTTTTGCTACCAGATAGACCTGCAAAAAAAACTCCCAATTTTCAGAAAAGAAAAAAAAATATATTTCACAGATCCGTTTGTTGTGAGGACATTCGAAAAAAAAATTATTGGAAGGAGAGTTATAGATGAATCAAAAATGGCTGAAATGATAGCCTTCAATACACTTAAATCCATAAACAAAGAAGTTTTTGTAATCAAGGACAACGGAGAAACCGATTTCTGGGTTGATAGCAAAAGATTCGAAGTAAAATGGGCAGAAAAAACTTCATCAAGGAAAAACACGACAATTTTAAGCAAAAAAGATTACAATCCAAACACATCTGTTTTTCAGCTGCCGATTTTCATCCTAAATTATCTAAAAAAGAACGTGTATAACACCAAAGATTAGTTCCTGTTTTTTCCCTCAAGCCCTAATCTCAACAATATCCTTGTCAGCAAGAGCATGCTTGAGGCCAACAGTGGCTCCGTTGAACTTGACAGACTTCCCCCAGATTTTGGCATAGCGAAAATGCTTCAGAAAACTCTTATGAACTTCCTGAACAACATCCTTGACTTTTGCCTTAGACTTGAAAATAATAGGCTTATCTTCGGCTTTTTTCCCGGGAGTTTTTGTGTAGACTCTTATCTTGCCGAGATTGTCCCAGATTTGCCTCTTCAGCTTCTCTATGTTGATCTCCTGCTTTGTCATCACATAAGATTTCTTTGTCTTGATCATCCTCCTAGCCAGAATATCATCAATCTCTCTCCTCTGCTTTTCTAAGCCTTGGTTGACATCAAGAAGAATCAGGATCAAATCCGAATTATGCACTATGCTCATAACTTCAGGCTCGAATGTGGATGGTATCTCGACTATCTGCACCCAGACATCCTCATACCTCATCATCCCGAATTCCGGCTTGGTTGTAGTGTATTCATAAGAAGCAATATCAGCATCCACGCCTGTCAACTCCTTGAGCAATGTACTTTTTCCTGAGTTCGTTACTCCAATCAAGCATACCTGCCCAGCACCTTCTTTCTTGACAATCCACTTAGGTCTTTGGCCAGATTTTTTAGGTTTTTCTTCTTTTAGTTTTGCAAGCTTTTTCCTGAGTTGGGCATGAACAGTCTCAGATGATTTATGCTTGGGAAGAAGCCTTATCATCTCTTCCAAACAAGCAATCTTATCTTCTCGGGTTTTTGCGCTGGTAAACTTTTCCTCTGCCTTGTAATACTCTATAGAAGCGTTAACCGGCATTTTCATCCCTCATGAACAATTTGCAGGCTGTGATATGGCTGCAATCCGTAAGTTTCAGAGCGAAAAACCTGCAGTCGCAGCTCCAGCTATCCTTGATTTTATCATAAGTAACTTGCCGATTTTCTTCATCGTTCAAAACAGTAAAATGAATTCTTTTTGTCGCGTCTACTTCTTTCTTTACTTTCCCATTTTTGAACAGCCAGTAGCCCTTTCTTCTAGTTTTCCAAGAAATATCTTGCATGTCTTGTATTTAAAAATAGAAAGATTTAATTCTTGTTATGAGTCTGGAAAACGTGATTAAGGAGCTTAAAGAGAAAAAAGCGAAAAAAGTATTTGTTCAGTACCCAGAAGGTCTAAAATTGAAGGTAGTTGATATCTCAAAGAGCCTTGAAAAAGAGGGTTTTGAGGTTATCTTATGTCTAGAGCCAACATTTGGGTCTTGTGACTTGAGAGATCAAGAAGCGAAAAGATTAGGCTGCAATGCTATCCTTCATATAGGGCACTCTGATTTTGGAATGAGATCCGAGATGCCGGTCATCTACTGGGAATATGAAATAGATGTTGACCCAATACCTACTCTGAAAAAAGAATTTGATAAACTAAAACCATTCAAGAAAATAGGATTGATTACAAGCGTACAATATGTTAAAGCGATGAACAAAGTAAAAAAATACCTTGAAAAGAATGGGAAAGAAGTTTTTGTTGAGAAAGTTTTGAAATATCCTGGCCAGATCTTGGGATGCTGCACTTATGCTGCTGAGAAAATTGATGATAAAGTTGACACATTCCTTTATGTTGGCTCGGGAAAATTCCATCCGCTTGGCGTTGCAGTAAAAACTGATAAACCAGTCTATAGCTTGGATTTAGAAAAGAATGAAGTAATTGGTATGGAAAAAGAGAAGATGAAATACCTCAAGAAAAAGGCGTGGCATGACAGTCAGTTAGAAGATGCAAAAACTGTTGGCATATTAGTCTCATGGAAGAAAGGCCAGAACAGAATAGATGAAGCGAGAAAATTAAAAGTGGGTTTGGAGAAAAAAGGCAAAGAAGTCACGATACTAGCTTTTGACAGGGTTACAAAGGAGAAATTAGAAGGACTTAAGTTTGATGTTTTGGTTAACATGATCTGCCCAAGGTTTGATGATGAATTATATTTTTGATAAAAATGTTTTTCCGCCAATGACTTTTTCAGAAAATTTGAATTCATTAACTTGTTTTCTCAGAGTATTGTCTCGTGTAACTAGGTAATCGCAATTTTTATTGTACTCAGCTTGGAAAACTAATATTGAATCCATAAAACTCAACCCTTTTCTAACCATTTTGAGGATTTCATTCATATTTAATTCAACCTCTTCATGTTTTGAGATTTCCAATAAAGAGAGAGCAGCATCATCTATAGCATTTTTATCATTTTCATTCAATACAATGATCTCTTTAGCTTTTCCAAATTCAGGTACGGAAAAACCATGCATGATAAATTTTCTTTCCAAGTTTAGTTTTGATATTTGATCCCTCAATTCGAATTCATTCCAAATTGAGTGTATAACTTTGAATTTTCTCTTTGGAATCAAGTCGTAAATATCATTGCTTTGTTTCAAATATTTTGGGATGGACTCTTTAGAATCTTTTTTATCTTCTATCAGTAGGAAATCTAGATATATGTTGGTATCAAAAATAATGGTAAGCGCCATCTTAATCATGAAATATTCTTTTAAGAGTTTTTTTCTTTACTAATCTAAAATGAGTTTTAACTTTAACTCGTTTTTTCTTCCCTGGTACATGCCTTAAGTGCGGTTTCACTTCTATTTTTTTCGACATTTTTATCAAATATTAATTGAAATTTCTATCATATAAACATATAATTAAGGTGATACTATCTTGTCTAAAAAACAATTAGCGATAATACTTTCCCAACTTAAATCTAATCCTACCCCTAATCCCAGTTTAGAGCAATATGAAATACCAGGAGATTTAGCAGCTGAAATAATCAATCAAGCCTTGTTATCAGGGGATATTAGAGATAAGGTTGTTCTTGATCTTGGCTGCGGTTCTGGAAGATTGGCAATAGGTTGTGCTCTAATGAGTGCAAAAAAAGCAATCGGAATTGACATTGATAAAAAAGTAATTCAAGTTGCCGAAGAAAACATCGAAACAGCAGAAGAACTTTCTACCCAAAAAATCAAGAGAAAAATACAATTCGTTCATTCAGATATAGAAGAGTTCAAAGGTCATGCAGATACAGTAATTCAGAACCCGCCTTTTGGAATACAGAAAGAACACGCAGACAGAATATTCCTTGAGAAAGCTTTGGAGTGCGGTAGTATTATTTATTCATTGCATCGGTCCTACTCAAAGTCAAGGATGTTCCTGACAAGATATGTTGAGAAGTATGGCGGGAAAGTGGATAGTATAAAGAAATTCAGTTTTCGAGTCCCTTGCATGTTTAAGTTCCACAAAAAACCCGCTGTCAGCTTTGATGTAGATTTGTATGTCATCAGAAAACAATCAACGAGAAAATAGACCGGAAACCCAGTTAAGTATTATTTGAAAGAAGTTATAATCCTGCTCTGGAGGTTTGAAGGAAGTAGTTGTTGTTTTTTGGATCTCGACTTTTTCGGTGGTGGTCGTAGTAATAATATCTTCCCTAAAGCTTAATTTGACCCACCTTTCTTCTTGGTTATAAGTGTAGTAAAAATCATCTAATATAATATCAACACCATCATAGACGCCAGATTCACTGATCTCATAAGCTTTCCCCCCAACTTGAATCTTTATGATCCCGGATGAAGATACATCATCTATAATAATTGTTTTTCCTTTGGTCACAGTACTCCCACCAATCATTAAAGCCCCATCAGGCTTATACGGAGAAATATGAAATGTAACTTTTCTTCCAACTTTAGAATCATCATAATTATAATCAACAATGCTGATTGCAAACCCAGCAAATTCCCCATAATCTTTCACTGTGTAACGGATGCTGTTGATATAAAGTTTTACATTACCTTGACTGTCAACATCTTGCAGTTGTATATTATTCCCATTTATAATAACACTTTCACCTATCCCTAGGGTATAGTCGTTCCCATCTACTGCTGAAGCTTTTCCTGTCTTGGATTGAGAAGCTTTGATATAGAACACCCCTAAAACCAGAAAAATCGCTAAAAGACCAAAAATAATATATTTTTTCACAATATCACTACCCATAATTTGGGTTTCTGTCATATTTAAAAGATTTTTGTCTCATCTTATTATTTTCGATATGTTGCTAACTCCTGAAACTAAAAATGTTCTTAAGAAATTCCCATATCTTCTGGAGAAGACTGTAAGTACTTACACATTTACTGTCTGAACAATCATTACTTAGGCATTCATAATCGTTCATGCAAGAGTCTTCCATCTCTTTTTGCGGCTTAATTGTTTTGTCAATGTCACAGTAAGATGGAGTACTTTCGACTTTAACTCTGTTTCCAAAAGGCAGGCAAATATCATTCATTAAACAGCCATTTGGGCATCTGTTAATTGGAATGGTTGTACTTGAGGTCGGGTAATTGTCTTCACATGACCTCCCATTCCAGCATTTATCATCCCCACAGTCACATCCATAAGAAAGCGCCATAGTGCATTTAACAGGCTCTTTTGATCTTACAATCCAGCATTCATCATGGCATCCGCTGCCGAATTGCTTCCATTCACCGCCACCTTCTTTGCACATCTTCTCATCAGTTTTTGGCAGAGTTGTTGTAGTAGAATATTCTAGAACACACTTTCCATCTAAACATTTGTATTGTGGGCAAGGTGCTTTTATACACACTAATTTTGGACAGTCTTCATCTATTCTACATTCAGTAGTTTCTTTTATACAAGCTCCATCTTTGCACCCATTAGGACATTTATATTTTTCTTTCCACCCATAACCATAAGTGCCATCCCAATAGTCTTTACAAGAATGTTCCACAAGAACACAGCCTTCTTCATTACCTTCACAAGATCCATATTTTCCCTCATCATAATTCCAACAAAAATCAGTTGCATATTGACTCCCCTTAATCAGAGTTGTTCCTTTCGTATAATAATCTTTTCCGCCATCAGAGTCGGTGCATATAGAAGAAGCTACAGTTGTAGTAGTTACCGCACCTTGACAATAGACTGTTTGCCTGACAGAATTACTTGGTGCAACTGCAAGTATAATATGTTTGCCTGTATACCCTTTATCTATAAAAGATGTGAAAGTTGACCCAACATAGATTACTCCAAAATACATTTCTTCAGAAACATCCACATTATCTATGAGTACCTTTAGATCAGCATGAGTTATATCTAAACCGCCTTCGTTCTTTAATTTCATAGTTATTTTGCCATTATTACATGTCAAATCAGATATTGAGATTTTTTTGTTATAATCAAGGCAGGCTCCGTCTCTGCATCCGTTTTTGCAATAAACACCAGAAGTTAAATAAGCACAGGTTGAACTAACCCCTTCACCAATACAATGATACTCAGCTAGTTTTGAATTATCTATGCAGAAATCATAATATAGTTCATTTGGTCTTGTTGTTTTACAATAGCCTTTTTCATAGTAATTCTCTCCATCGCTGTCAAAACATTCTTCTTCAAAACTTAACTTAGCCCATCTATTTTTAAGATATTCGTCATAATAAAAATCCACAACTGTTATTTTTATCCCACTACATATTTCGGTTCCAGTAATAGTGCATATTTCAGTTTCACTATTGTCAATTACAAAAACTCTTACTGAACCTGTACTACCAACATTATTCAAAGTGACAGTTTTATCATGTGTTGTATCGCTTTGCCCAACCATTAAAACTTTTCCTGGAGCCACATAAATGGAAATGTTTAATGTAGCTTTTCTATTCACCAAAATTTCATCATAAGTATAATTAACAACAGTAATTTCAAAGCCAGCATGTTTTTCCGTCCCTTCAACTGAATATGAAACACCGTTGATATTTAATCTAACAACACCAGAACTACCCACATTTTCGAGACTTATAGTGTTTCCGTTAATTTCAGCAGTATTACCAACCATCATATTATAATTTCCTCCTAAAACAACCCCCAAGCTAAATAGAACGGCTAAAACACAGATTAACACATATTTTCTCATTTTATCTCCTCTTATATTAATTATTTGGTTCTCTGTTATATTTAAAAACTTATAGGTTAACATAATTTAGAGCCTGGTGGTTGAATGGAAGTCAAAAAAATCAAGGATGAAAGCGGGATACTCATGCTAGAATTGGAAGGGGAAAGCAAGACATTTGCCAACCTTCTTTCAGAAGAGCTCTGGAATGATGCCAATATTTCTGAGGCCGCCCCTATAAAAGAGCACCCATACATGGAGCAGCCTAAATTATTCATGAAGATGAAAGGCAAGAGCAAGCCTGAAAAAGCTTTAGCAGATGCAGGAAAAAGAATAGAAGTCAAGGTCAAGGATCTAGAAAAAGAGTTTCTCAGGGCTTTAAAGTAATTTATTTATAACTGGATTTCTAAAATCAATTAGATAATATGTATGAACCATATGGCGAAGAAAATAAAGGCTTAAATCTCAAGGAAAAATTCAACCAGATAAAACAAAAGATCCAAGAAAAGCTCGGCAGCTCCAGCCTTAAAAACATTAAACTCAATAAAGTCACAATTACAGCTGTTGCTCTTGGCTTTCTTCTAGTCACTGGAACTATATCCGGCTACATAGCATATACCGGCAAGATCAACACCCTGCAGAGCGACAACCTGATTAAAACAAAAGAGATTGACAGCTTGAAAACTGAACTGGATGATTCCGCGGGAAAGTTAACAAAATGCAGCTCTGACCTTCAGACCACCGAATCAACTCTGGAAGAAACAAAAGGAGAGCTTTCAAAAATAACGCTCAGTTATGAGAGCACAAAGAATAATCTAGGTATTTGCAATGAGGATAAATTAGGTTTGGCTTCTGACATACAGCTAGCAAATGAAGACTTAAAGAAAAAGGAATCCGAGTATAATTCCTTGAAGGACAACTACAACAGCCTTAAAAGCGACATTGATAATTTAGCTTGCAATTATGCCAAGAGCGCTTGCGGGTCAGCCGGCATGAATTACTATTATTTAGATAATAATGAGAAGGTTGTTTGCTGCCTGAATGAAGATACTTGCGTCAAAACTCCAAGCAGCGATGAAAAGATCAAGAATATTAATTGTTAGTTTTCTTTTGGTTTTTTTCGCAAATTTCAATAAATTCTAAAAATATAGGATGCGGCTTTAATGGAGTGGATTTATATTCCGGATGCCCCTGCGTTCCTATAAAGAATGGGTGCTTGGATTTCGGCAGTTCTATCATCTCTACAAAGAAGCCATCTGGAGACATGCCAGAAAATACCAAGCCATGCCTTTCAAAATCCTGCCTATATTTATTGTTGAATTCAAACCTGTGCCTATGCCTTTCAGAGACTATGCTTTTCTCCTTGTCTTTGAATGAGTTATGCCTATTATAAATTTCATACAAGAGGGAATTCTTTTTTAAAATGCAGTCGCAGCCCCCAAGCCTCATTGACGCACCATTCCCTTTTATTACTTGATATTTTTTATTGAAAGGTATTGCATGAATGACGGGATAATTGGTGTTAGGATCAACTTCTACTGTATTCGAGTTTTTCCAGCCGATAACATCTCTAGCGAATTCCACGCATGCTAATTGCATCCCATAGCACAGCCCTAAATATGGGATTTTATTTTCCCTGCAAAATTTCACAGCTTTTATTTTTCCTTCAACTCCCCTTGATCCCCAGCCTATCGGCACTATCACGCCGTCTGAACCTTCTATTAATTCCTCAATATTTCCTTCATCCTTATCGGAATTGACAAAGTTGAGCATTGAGTCGACGCCAAGCTTCCAGCAAGAGTGTTTTATTGCTTCGATCAATGCAAAATACGAATCTGCCATAGAATAATTTCCAGTCCCAAAATACTTGCCGACTATTGATATTTTTACTTTCTTGCTTTTTTTGCTGGTTATTTTCTTCACTAAGTTATCCCAATCCCTTAGGTTTATTTTCTTTTTTGGCAGCCCTAGCTTTTCGAGTATTCTTTTGTCTAAGCCTTGTTTGTGAAGTATGAGAGGGACTTTGTAGATAGTTTCCACATTAGGATTTGAAAATACATCTTTCGGGTCAATATTGCAGGTCAAAGCAAGCTTGTATTTTCTTCGGTCATCTATATCGCTCTCGCTCCTAGTCACTATGATATGCGGCTGAATTCCCATAGACATAAGATGCCTGAAGGATAGTTGAGTGGGTTTAGTCTTCGGTTCGCCTATATGAGGGGGTATAGGAACATAGCTTACATGGATATGCAGTACATCTTCCTTCAGCGCCATTATCCTGCTGGCTTCATAGTAAAGGGCATTCTGATACTCTCCTGCTGTCCCGCCAAGCTCTATCACAACTATTTCAGCATTTTTCTTCTTGCTTGAATCTTTTATTCTTTTGATTATCTCATCGCATACATGAGGTATAGCTTCAACATCCTCCCCATTGTACCCCATAGACCTCTCCCTGTCTATTACAGATTTGTATATTTGCCCCATTGTTATGAAATTTTCTTTTCCCATGTTCTCGTTTAGGAATCTCTCGTAATTTCCCAAATCAACATCTGCCTCTAACCCATCCTCGCATAAGAACGGATCCCCATGCTCAATTGGATTAATGGTTCCAAAGTCGATATTTAGGTTGTTCTCGCATTTAATCGGGACAACTCTATAACCATGTTTTTTTAGGAGCAGGCAGATAGAAGAAGCTACTATTCCTTTGCCAACACTGGACATTACTCCCCCCGAAATAAAAATATATTTTCTTTGCACATTCTATTATAATTTTTCGAAAATAAAAACAATCCTATTTTTTTCCATATTCAGCTAAAGCTTTCATAGCTTTAACAGCCCTTTCTGGGGTAGGATAAACAGGGACTCCGCCTTTAGTTAATTTTTCGCTAAGTTTGTTGGAATAATTTCCCCCAGCAGCGCATGCAATAATGGGCTTCTTATACTTCTTCAATTCAATGAGCTGATCGACAACATCTTCTTCTAATGTTGGGACTTGGAACAGTGTTATAGCAATTATTCCATCATATTCACCTGACTTAAGCGCTTCTTCTATTGTTACTTTATACCTTTTAGCATCAGCGTCCCCTGTCAAGTCGATCGGATTTTTAAGGATAGCATAAGGCGGCATCACATGTTTTATTCTATTTTTTAGTTTTTCTGATGGTTTAGGCAATTCAAGACTGGAGCGTTCACTTTCATCCGTGGCTAAAACTCCGAAGCCGCCGCCATCTGTTACAATAAGGATTTTTTCACCTTCAGGAATTGGCTGGCTGGAAAAAGCTCGTGCATAATCAAATAGCTCCTGCCAGGTCTCTGCTTCGATCACGCCAGATTGTTTGAAAGCTGCGGAATAAATCCTTCCAGATCCTGCAAGAGATCCTGTATGCGAGGAGACCGCTTCTGTTCCCTTCTTGGTTTTTCCTGCCTTTAGAATAATCACAGGCTTTTTTCTTGACACATTCTTGCATATGTTCATGAATTTTTTTCCATCACCCTTCAACCCTTCAATATAAGCAGTAATGACTTTTGTTTTGCTGTCATTTCCAAGATACTCTATCAAGTCGCTCTCATCAACATCCATACCGTTTCCATAAGAGATGAATTTGCTCATTCCAATATTCTCTTCTGACAGCCAATCAAGTATAGTCGATCCAACTGCCCCGGACTGGGAAATGAAAGCGATGTTGCCTTGGTCAGGCCTGCCGCATCTTTTCCTGGACAGAAATAGCGTGTCTATTTGTGAGGATGAATCATACACACCCAAACAGTTCGGGCCTATAACTCTAGTCTTGGTTGCACGGATATTTTTTTTCAGATCTTCTTCCAGTCTTTTGCCGTCTTCGCCCATTTCCGAGAATCCGCTGCTTATGATAATAACAGACTTTACACCTTTTTTTGCACACTCTGATAAAACTCCTTGAACAAATTTTGTAGGCACAACTATCACCGCCAAATCAATGCTTCCTGGAATGTTAGAAATAGAATCATACACTTTGTGCCCTAGAATAGGAGATGTGTCTTGGTTGATAGGATAGACTTTTCCGTTGAACAAGCCGCTTAAGAAATTGGTAAAAACAACATACCCGATCTTCCCTGGCTTATGCGAAGCCCCTATTATTGCTACGGATTTAGGGTTGAAAAAAGTTTCAAGAAACATAGATTATATTTATTTTTTCACAATTAAATTCATGTCATTATTTATGAAATTAGAAAAATCAGACATAAAATATTTATTATTGTTTTTTGCTGTAACCTTACTGTTATTTCTACTCATTAAAAAAATACCTAGTATACTAATTTTCATAGGATTAACATTATTAACAGGACTAATTGTTTTTTTGAACTATTTTCTTCAAATACCTGTAGATTTTACTCCAGTATTTTTTCTAAGTATAATAATTACATCTACTCTAGGATTTGGTTATACATTTTTGTTTGTTATTTTGGCAGGTTTCATTCCAGGAATATTTTCTGGAGATTTTAAACCAAGTGTTTTTGTTTATCTTATTATTAATCTTCTTGTGAATTTAGCCTCAATCCCACTCAACTTGAATTTTATCACTGAATCTATAATTTTATCCTTTTTGTATGGAGGTTTAGTTGTTATTATCAGATCAATCACAGAATCAGATTTTGGCCAAGAATTGTTTGTAAATCTAATAACTTTTGGTATAAATATATTCTATTTCTGGAAGTTAGGGGAAGCCTTGATTTCTATTTTTCAGGTATAAACATCAACTTATTTAAGGATGATTACAATATTATCTATTGCAAGGAACCGCTGGTTGGGAGGCTACCGGTCTCCTGTTATCACAAATCCGGTTCATGGTGAAATCATAGTTCAAGGGCAGCTCAACGATACACTCAAGCCCGGGTTTTGGACTGAGAAACCTCGTCTCCCAGGGTCGTTTGTATGTTGAACGAGTCAGGTCCGGAAGGAAGCAGCTATAAGGCAAACGTAATGATGCTTGCGAGCTCTCGGGGTGGAGAAAAAGACTCGGATTAACTTGTTTGTAAAGTTGTTCTCACCTTGAGCATGTTCCTTGCATTTAATTCATACCTTTCTTACCTTAACCCTATCCTTTGCGTCTTGAAGATCATAACCCATTTCTTTTATCTTATCCCTTATCTTATCCGCTTTTTCATAATTTTTGTTTTCTCTGGCTTCTTCCCTATCTACAATTAATTTTTGGATTTTTTCTGGTATTTTTTCTTCTATTCTTATTTCATTCAGCTTTAAGCCAAAAACCCTGTCAAAGTCTAGTATCAACTCATACTTGTCCTTGCTGCTGATTTCCTTTTCTTCCCTTATTAACTTCCACATCAATGATAGAGCCTCTGGTGTGTTTAAATCGTCATTAATAAACCCTAGGAATTTTTGCTTGTATTCTTCGATTTTTTCAAAGCTGCTTTGCCTGTTATCTGGCTCTTGCAGCAATCTCATATGTTCCCTCAAAGTGTTTAAAGTGTTTTCGGCTGATTCTGCGCTTTCCCAAGTAAAGTTCAATTGCGTCCTGTAATTCGCAGTTAAGAACAAGTATCTTATTGCCAGCGGGTCTATCTTATTCTCTTCAATATCTTTCATCGCATAAAAATTGCCTTTTGATTTGCTCATTTTTTCTCCATTGGTTGTGATAAAGTTGTTATGCACCCAGTAGCTGACAAAATTCTTTCCAGTTGCGGCTTCTGACTGCGCTATTTCGTTTGTATGGTGGACTGGTATGTGGTCTATGCCGCCAGTGTGGATGTCGAAAGTTTCCCCTAAATACCGCATTGACATTGCAGAGCATTCAATATGCCAGCCAGGAAAGCCCTTACCAAAAGGGGACTTCCATTCCATCTGTCTCTTCTTGTCTTTTGGAGAAAATTTCCATAGGGCAAAATCAGTGTGGTTTTTCTTTTCAGGGTTTTTTTCAACTCTCGCTCCCTCTTTTAAACCTTCAATATTCAATCCAGCAAGTTTACCATAGTCCTGAAGTTTAGAAGTGTCAAAATATATTCCGTCAGATGTTTTGTAAGTATACCCATTTTCTTCTATTTTCTTAACAAGGTTGATCATATCTTCAATATGGTCTGTTGCTTTGCATACAATATCTGGCTTTTCAACATTCAATTTTTCCATTGCATCAAAAAAATCTTTTGTGTAGTATTCGGAAATCTCCCAGACGCTTTTCTTTTCTGTTTCCGCTTTTCTTTCTATTTTATCTTCCCCTTCATCAGCATCATCTGTTAGGTGTCCAACATCTGTTATATTCATGACATGGGTTACTTTCAATCCATTGTATTTTAACATCCTCACTAAAGTGTCTACGAACACGTAAGCAAAGAAATGGCCTATATGGGCGTAATCATAAACAGTTGGGCCACAGGCGTAAAGCTTAACTTCTCCTGGAATAATTGGTTCGAATACTTGCTTTTGGCGACCCATTGTGTTGAAAAGTTTTATTTCCATTTTTTCCACCTACTATTTTTTTAGGTATGCAATACATGATATTTCTATCTTGGCATTCAGTGGCAATTTACTAACCTCTGCAACTTGTCTTGCAGGTTTCGGGTCACTTGAAAACATTGAGGCGTATACTTCATTCATATATTGAAAGTCTCTAATATCTGTTAAATAAACTTCAGATTTCACGACTTTATCAAGCCCTATTCCTTGTGACTCCAAAATCACTTTTATGTTATTTATAACTTGAGTAGTTTGTTCTTTAATTTCTCCTTCGACAAATTTTCCGGTTGAAGGATCTATTGCAATTTGCCCAGAAATAAAAATATATTTACCGGCTATAACTCCTTGAGAATAAGGACCTATTGCTTTAGGTGCCCTTTTTGTCTCAACTCTTTTTATTAAATCACTCATTTTTCACTACCTTATTATTTTTCTGATTTTTTTATTGTTAAATGTTTATCTTATAGTTTATTTTAGCGGCAATTACCTCAAGGGAATAATTCAGTGCTATAATACCTATCAGCACTATCAGGTAATACGGTAACTACCTTTTTATTTTTTAGTTTCTTGGCAATTTTTAAGGATGCAGATACATTTGCTCCCGAAGATATCCCTACGAACAACCCTTCCCTCGCTAGCCTTCTTGATGTTTGGATTGCTTCTTTGTCTGTAACTACAATAATTTGATCTATCAATTCTAAATTATTTTCGACTATTTTAGGTATAAAATCCTCTCCTATACCCTCTATTTTATGATGACCCACCTTACCTTTAGACAATAGAGGAGATGATGCTGGCTCGACCCCTATTATTTTAACATTTGGGTTCTTTTCTTTCAATGCTTTAGCTACCCCTATTAATGTACCTCCTGTCCCGACTCCTGCAACAAAAACATCAACATTTTTAACCTGTTCTAATATTTCTTTTCCTGTAGTTTCTTTATGCGCGAGAACATTATTTTCATTTTCAAATTGGTTAGGCATGAACCCGTTTAATCTTTCAGCTAATTTTTTGGCTTTTTCAACAGCACCTTTTACGCCAATTTCTTTTCGAGTTAGAACAACTTTAGCGCCATAATGCTTCATTATTTCGATTCTTTCTTTGCTTGCAAATTCAGGTATAACTGCGATAAATTCATAACCTTTTATTGAAGATACGAATGAAAGCGCTATTCCTGTATTTCCACTAGTCGGTTCAACTATTGTCATACCAGGCTTTAGAATCCCTCTTTTTTCAGCGTCTTCAATCATGTATTTTGCAATTCTGTCTTTGATAGACCCTGATGGGTTTAGATTTTCCATTTTGGCATATATAGTCTCCGAATCCATTTTTATTTCAGTCATAGGGGTATTCCCGATCAATTCTAAAAGATTTTTTTTGGCAAAAATATTCACCTTTCATTTACTCCACCTCTTGTGCAATAATTTCTCCTCATATCATTGAATGATTTTTTGTCGATAATTAGCCCTTTCTTTTTAAGGAAATTGAGAGCGAACCTTATTGTTCTTGGAGGAATTCCAGTAATTTCATGAATTTCTTGAGGTGTATAGGCAGAACTAGATAAAACCCTAAATATTTCTTGAGCCGACTTCGGCAATGCAAAGGCTTTCACCGGACATTTTCATCCCTCAGATGTATAATTTTCTCAATATTTATAACTTATTATAGAGGCAAAAAACAAAAAGCCGAGTGCGAGAGTCGAACTCGCTTCCCCCGCTCTGCAGGCGGGTGCATGGCCGTTCTGCCAACTCGGCACACCTAGAATATTCTTAATTTTTGAGAATAAATTAGAAACAGAACTAGTAAAAATCAATTTAAACCTTGCAAAGATATTCCCCTGTCATCTGGCACACCATTTATACTCAGATTTTAGATAACAAACCTTAAAAATCTATTTTTTCTGGCAGTTTTTTATCGCTTCTTTTATTTCTTCAATTTTTTTCTTTGCAGACTTCTCACCTTCTTTTATCGCTCTTTTCATGACTTTTGAAGACCCAAAATTAAAAACGCTTATATCCCCGACATTCGGCTTAATTTTTATAGCATCCACTTCTTTAAAGCTTTTTTCCATGAGCTCTTTTCCCATCCTGTATATAGAAAATTTCAGAGAATCAGCTATCGATAAATTCTTTCCGTCCCTTATCTTTTCTTTCAATTCTTTTAATGTTCCTGTGGCGTCAACTGCTATTATTATGTCGGCCCCTAGTTTTTTTGCAATATCTATCGGAATCGGGTCTATAATCCCGCCATCTATCAAATACATTTCTTTGTATTTTAAAGGCCTAAAAAAACCTGGAAAAGATGTGCTAGCCCTTATAGCATTAGATGCATCCCCTTTTGTGAAGAAAATCTTCTTCTCAGATATCATATCAGTGGCAACACAGCCGAACTTGATCGGAAAATTTTCAATCCTTTTTTTAGAAAGGTTTTTTGAGATGAACTTAGCTACTTTATCGCCTTTTACCAACCCGCCAGTATTTCTAGTCGGGTCAAATATCAATGAGAGTATTTTTCTATATCCGCTTGAAACAGAGACTTTTTCTATTTTTTCAATGCTAGTCCCGCTCGCATAAACCCCGCCAAACAAAGCCCCAGCGCTTGTCCCTGTTATTATGTCTATTGGAATTTCATTTTCTTCTAAAACTTTTATTACCCCAATGTGGGTCAGGCCTCTTGCTCCTCCGCCACTCAATGCCAAACCAATTTTTGTTGTCATTTGATCCCATAACAATTTAATAAGCAAAGATAAATTTTATATATGATCAAGGAGAAAGAATTATTTTCGCTGGCGTTTCTTTTAATAATCCTATACCTTTCTTTTCTTCTATTCAAGCCCTTTTTAAGCTCTTTGATATTTGCAATGATAATAAGCTACAGCCTTTATCCAATCTACAAGAAAGTTAATTCTAAAGTTAAAAATGAAAATTTATCCATAATACTCGTTTTATTTGTAGGGATATTATTGGTTTTAGGGCCAATAGCCTTGATAACATACAGCCTTATTGACGATATTTCAAATTTTATCTGGTTTTTAAGAAATTTAGATATTAATTCTATGCCTTTCATAACGCCGGAATTGGCTCCTATTGTGAACAATTACATGATAAAACTATCTGAATCTATAGGCTTGAACCTGTTGAATTTAATCTCGAGAATTATCCCAGAAATTACAAATAGGCTATTCAATGTTTTGGTTTTTTTATTCGTAGTTTATATGTTTTTGAAGAATGGCCCTGACCTTATAAAAAAATTCAAAGTAACAATTCCGATTGAAAAAACACAAAAAGAAGCTTTGATTAATGAATTCAGCTCTGTGACCAAGGGAATGATTTATAGCATGCTCATCTCTTCAATTTTAAGCGGTCTTATAGGCGGCTTGATTTTTTATCTTTTTGGGATTCCCAATGCTTTTCTGTGGGGATTTTTGATGATGATATTATCCTTTATACCAATAATAGGCAACTTTCCAGTCTGGCTAGGGGGGGCTATACACCTGATTATATTCGGCGATTATTTGATAGGTGCTCTATTGCTTGTCTTATATATGGTAACAAATCAACTGGAGAATATGCTTGCAATGAAAGCTGTTGGGAATAAATTCCAAATAAACTTCTTCCTGATATTTATAGGAATAGTAAGTGGATTGAAAGTTTTTGGCCCAATCGGGATTATTGTCGGCCCTTTAATTCTTACAATACTAATAACTCTGATAAGATTCTACACAAAAGACTACAAAGAAGAAATAAATCTAGAATAGAAGTAAATATATTTTAGAAAAATCAAGTGTTAATATGGAAAAAGTAAGAAAAAGGATTGAACTATCAGAAGTAAGGGATCTCGCAATAGTTATTGCTTTAGCAACATTGATATTTTCTTTTCCCATTCAAGGATTAAATTTTCTCGGCATATTTGTTATAATACTTTTATCCATCTCTTTAAGATATGCAGCCCATAAATTAATGGCTGACAGGCTTGGCTGCATGGCGACTTTTAAATTGTGGCTTCCAGGCGCTGCTATAGGCTTGCTGTCTTTGCTGCTCAAATCAATTTTGGGTTTTGTATTTTTAGGGTTAGGTTATGTTGAGATCATTCCTTACAAATTTGGGAGATGGGGGATTAAACTGATAAAAATGACGCCGAGGGATTATGCCTATATAGCTTTGGCTGGAGTCGGGGTCAACTTATTTCTGATGACATTTTTTGGTGTAGCTTATACAATAAATCACATAGAAATCTTCCAAATTATCAGCAAGATCAATGGTATTTTAGCTTTCTTTGGTTTACTGCCTATGCCGCCTTTAGAAGGGGGGCATGTCTTCACATGGTCGATCTGGTTTTGGGTATTCCTAATGTTTTTTACCATTCTAACTTTAGTTGCGGTCCATTTGCCTTAGCAGTGATTTAAGTATTAATCCGACTAATTTTATCTAGATAATATGGTTTTAACAGGATTTTTGATATCAATCTTAACAGGAGGCTATGAATTTATCTATAGATGGGGGTATCTAGGGATGTTTTTGTTCAACTTCTTGGAAACTGCGACTATCTCATTGTTCCCTTTGCCTACATCATTTTTTGTGTTCAGTTTTGGCAAGATACTTAACCCATTTTTGCTTGGGGTTATTTCTGGTTTTGGCGGGGCTATTGGATCAGTTTTCGCTTATATTTTGGGTCGCGGGTTCAAGGATGTTATAGAAAGAAAATATGGCAAATATCTAGAAAGGACTAGGAGGAATTTTGATAAATATAAAGCCATTTGGTGGATAGTTATCGCCAATTTTATACCTTTGGGTGGGGGTGTGATTGCAGTATTTTGTGGTATTATACGGTTTGATCTCAAAAGGTTTTTTATTGCGGTTCTTTTATCAAAGATAGCTTATAATTTGATCCTTTCCTATTCTGGTTATTATTCTGTGACTTGGCTGTTGGATTTATTTCAATTTAATTTACCTTCACTGATATGAATATCAACACAATACTTGTATGTTCTTGGAGAGTAAGGCAGGACTTTTCTTGTCTTGTAGGTTAATTTTCTTTTTATTTTTTCTTGGAAGTCTTCCATTAATTCTTCGACAGCCTTTTCGGCTTCATTTTCTTTTTCTATAATATAGAGGTGAATTATCCCACCCCTTGGCTTTAGGCATTTATAGGCTAATTCTAGATATGATGTGGCATCATGCGGCAATGGCATAACTATACGATCGCATTTTCCAAACCATTCTTGGCATTTTTCTTTGACATCGCCTAGAATCGGGATGACTTTATCTTGGACTTTGTTTATTTTTTTATTATCTTTCATGTATTCTACAGCTTCTGGATTAATTTCAATGGATGGTATTTTATCGACTTCTCTCTGTTTTTTTGCTATTAGAATTGAGAAAGGACCTACCCCTGAAAACATGACTAGAACGGTTTCTTTTGGATGGACCATTTCCGCTATTCTTAATCTTTCTGTTCCTTCCCTTCCTGAGAAGTAGAGTTTTTGTGGATCCAGCCTAAATCTGCAGTAGCTCTCTTTATGAATTACTTCTGTATCCGGATCGCCTAGGATGAATTTATACTCTCTTTTTCTTTCGACTCCTTTTCTTTCTGAGAGCTTCATCAGGACTGATTTTATGTTCTTATGCTCTTTCATTATTTTTTCGCCTATTTCTTTCGGGTTTTCTGTTTCTTCAATTATTGCTATTGATTTTTCTTTTGAGCCGAGGATGTCGTATGATGATAATTTCATAAATTATAAAACAAGACGAAAGTTATATAGTTTATATCAGCATGAATATTCCCAATAAAATCAGGGCAACACCTAAAGGAACCCCGATAAACCCTAAAAACGGAATTAATAATGAAAAAAACGCCCCTATGCCTAAAATTATTGATATAATGCCGATGAGTTTCCCGAAAAGGAATCTTAAGCCAAGCAACCCAGCTATAACCCTCAACCAGACTGGGATTGAAACAGCACTTGAGCTAGGAATGATTGACGGGGAGAATGCAACTGCTAGAAATACAATTCCAACAAGAGCTTTAACTAGATAGTCCATGATAATTCACTCTTAGATTTAATAACTTTTTGAAAAAATGCCTATTAATGTCATTGTTGGGACGAACGCAGAGAGGCGACCTATAACATACATCGGCGGGAAAAAAATCCCAATTAAATCCGGTAGAAGTTCTATTACAAAATACCATAATCCTGCTTTACCCCATAATATAAATGCTAATATACTACCAAAAATTTCTATAATTGTACCAGCGAATGGAATAAGTTTTGCGATATCTAGAAAATCCCAAACAATTGATATTATAATTTTTATAGCTTTTCCCACACTCAAAACCCTATTTAAATTTAATATCTCGTTAATAAATAGATTTTATATGCTGAATCTAATGGGTCTAGGCCTCTCAGATGAGAAAGGGTTAACATTGGAAGGTTTAGAAACTCTAAAAAAATCGGATAAAATTTACATAGAATTATATACATCTAAATGGTTTGGATCAATCGAAAACCTCGAAAAAATGACAGGCAAAAAAATAATGCAGCTAAAAAGACCAGATCTCGAAGAAAACCTAGAAAAAATCCTGAAGGAAGCGAAAAATCAAACAATTTCCATCCTGATTTTTGGCGATCCATTAGTTGCAACCACACACACAGCATTGCTGATAGAAGCAAAAAAACTAGGAATAAAAACACGGGTTATTCACAACGCATCAATCTATTCGGCTGCAGGAGAGACAGGGCTGCATCTGTACAAGTTCGGCGCAACTGTGACCATACCTTTTCTTGAAAAAATGAACAACCAATTTCCAGAGAGCCTCTCTAAGATAATTCGTGATAACAAGGGAAGAGATTTACATACCTTATGTCTGCTTGATCTGATCTCAGAAAAAGAAAAATACATGACTCCGAGTGAAGGAATGGAAGTTCTTTTAAAGTCAGATGACATCACACAAGAGGATGAAATAGTTATTTTCGGCAGAGCTGGAAGCGAAGAACCTCTCATAGCTTATGGGAAAATTAAAAATTTAATTGATAAGGATTTTGGAAACCCGCCTTTCGTGTTAATAATTCTAGGAAAATTACACTTTACAGAAAAAGAATATCTCGAGTATCATAGAGCTGATTGAATGGTTAAAGATAAAATACCAAAAGAACTGATAGAAAAATGGCTGAATAAGCTTAAGAAAAAAATGGAAAATGTCAAGCCAGCTGACAAGAAAGGTGAAGAACTCCTGAAGAATATACAGGCATACATCATTGACACAGAGCATTTTCTAGATCAAGGGGATTATATCAGGGCATGGGAAGCTATTTCCTTCGACTGGGGATTGTTTGAGGCAGGAGAAGATTTGAAAGTTTTGAAAGATTGACGAGTTAGGTAATTGTTTAGGTATTCTTATGATAAACAATAAGACAATGAAAATAAAAATCGATAATAAGTTATATTGCTAGAACAATATACTCACAGAAAAAACCGCTTTTGTTGATGGTCCCTGATTTTAGTGACGTGAAAAAAAGGATTTTTTTAAACTTTTGAAAATAATTTCTTTTTAATGCTGGGAAAAATTTAGAAAAAACAAAAGAAGAATGGTCAATTAACATGGAAATTAGTTCTATGAATCTTTCTTGCGTTTTTGGATCGTGAATTCTGGGTCTTTTTCCTCTTCACTGCTTGTTCCCTGCACCAGGAATACTATTCCGACAGTCAACAATAGTAGTATTATTATTGCAACATCTTCTCCATTTAAGCCAGGTATTCCAAAATTTGGGGGTATAATCAGGCCAAATAATTTTCCTCCCCCACTGGCAACAAATAAAGATAATGTAATTAATAGCCCAATAATAACAAATACCCACAGATGTTTCCCCCACCATTCCATATCCCCAAATTTAGTCCAGAATGGCCCGAACAACATCATTGTTATCATGAGCAGTGATAGTATAACTACTAAAACAACAGAAGTCCCTGCAAAAAATGTTGCAAAGAACGTGCTGATAGAGCCTGCAAACGGGCTGAAAGCCATCACATAAAGCGCGGCGACTAATGATACTAAAGTACTAATATTGTTTGCAACTTTATCTCCACCGAAAACCCTGGTTCTTCTTATTAATGCATAGAATATAGCAAATGTCAGCAGAAAAGGCAAATAGAATTCATAAACTCCGTATTTAAAAAGTGAATCTACAACGCCGCTGAACAAAGACATTTATTTACCACCTTTATTATTTTCCTTTTCGTCAGTGGTTATTGTACCACTTCCCCTGAATATAAATATTATCGGCAATATTAATAAACCTAACACAACTATTGTCATCACAGTGTCATTGCCTAAATCTATACTCGCAAATATAGGTCCGGCTATCAGGTTGATCAATCCGCTTGTCAAAAAGATTATAACTCCTATTACAACCACAGCAACTAAGACCACTCCTACTGTTCCTCCTTTCAAAAACTGTTTTTGTAATTCTGTTGGTAAGTCAGGTGGCATAAACATGCTCATTATCATCATAACCACAAGCAAAACCAATGTAACAATCAATCCATGAAGAAAGAATGTAGACAGCTGCTGCTCTATATTCACGCCAGAAAGTATAGGATAGGTCCAGACCATGAACCCAGCAATCAAAGCAACGACGGCATTTACAGATTCTGATACTTCTATCTCCCCTATTTTTTTCAGGTTCGCGTCGAACAGATCTTTTTTTGCAGTGAATACTTTTGATTTTCTAAGCAGCCCATAGAAGATAGCAGTAGTAAGCATGAATGGAAACAGGAAGTTGAATGCACCCATCTCCTGCAGTTTTTTTATTGCTATTGTAAATATATCATCAGCCAACCAATCACCTTACTATCGATATAATTATGAGTAAAAGAACTAAAATAAGAATAGCCACAATCAGCAATCCCGCATCCCCTCCAGGAACTTTCCCAAATGCACTAAGAAGATTATATATCGCGGAGCCCAAATTGAATAAACCACTTCCAATCATCAGAGTCACTCCTATCACAAGAGCTATTATCAAGAATGTCGCACCTTTATTCGGGAGAGTGCTTAAGAAATCCTTTAAATCTGGAATAAATATGCCGGCAATCAGGACTATGAATAAAAATCCTATCCCAATAAGAACTATTTCTGTGACAAATTTAGATAAAGCAGCCCCTATGCCGCCCCCGCCAGCAAGCACTATAAAACCCCATGTAAAAAAAGACACAGATATCGACAGCACAGAATTTATTACTATTGCATCGTCGCCGAATATTTTAGATTTTCTAAGAAGCGCATATAAAAGGGCCGACGTCATCACCCAAGGTATAAAGAAATCAAAGAACCCTAAATCTCTAAGCCTCTCTGCAACTATCTGAAAAGGATTGACCATGAAAAATAATTAAGAAAGTGACAATAAATAACTTGGTTTAAGTTTCTCTTTTAAATCTTGCGACAAGGTCAGTTAATGAGCGTACACTCTCTATTAATGCTGGCAGTGCTTCCTTGAATGCTTTCTCAAGGCTGGAAAGCCTCGCATTCATCTCGCCAAGCGTAGATCCAAAAGAATCTATTTTATTTAGGATGGTATTTTCAGCCTCGTTCCTGCCTTTAGAAACAACTGACAATTGATTGTGAAGGTCCATCATTTTCCTTTCCATATTATTGTATTTAGCCCTGAACTCGTTCAGTTTAGTATCCAATTCACCCATCCTTTCCTGGACTATTGATTCAACAAGCTCTTCTGTGTTGTAATCATCTTGATAATAATTCTGCTGAAATTGCATTGAAGGCTCTGGTATCTGCGGAGCAAATTGGGTCTCCTGCATCATGTTAGTCATTTCATTTTGCCCTTGAGTAAATTGATCCTGCTGCATCTGAAGCTCTTGAAGAGTTGGCGGCTTTGAAACAAAGCTTTGATCTCCCCCTGTCACGCCTAATTTCAACGCCTGCGTCAGTCCAGCATCTATTTCTTCAGAGCTATAGCCTTCTTTTCTAAGGACATCAATAATTTCTGGCTCTGAAAATCCCCTCCCGCTTAGGGTTTTTATCTTTTCTGATGGTATCGAACCTCTTCCTAAACTAGGGGCTTTTTCTGGCTGTTTTTTATTTGATGAAAGAAATTTTATCAATTTTTACACCTTAATAATAATTGATTTCATAATTTAAATTTTCTTTTCTGAGTATTAAACTTTATTCAATTCTCTTTCTAAAATCCTCATCACTTCTCCCCTTGTTATAAAATGTGATTTTATCGGATCATACAGGTCTAACAGGCTTTCAAGCTCCTTGACCTCTGTTTTTCTGGCTGTTTTTTCAAGATCCTTATTCACCCTCAGCAACTCGCTCCTTATCTCCTTTAATTCTTTTGAAATTTCCTTTATATCTAAAGACAATTGATCCATCCATTTTTTGATGTCGCCCATTTCATCTATCATTCTTTCTTCAAGGGAGCTTATTCTGGTTCTCGCTGAATCTAAGCTTTGTTCAAGGATTCTAATCCTTCTTGTGTTATCATTTGTAATCCTTACTACTTCGGTGTTCACCTGATTGAACTGAGTTTGTGGTTTTCTTTCAAATACCATGAAATCAATAATAATTATTGTAAAATTGAACAAATATAATTTAGTTATTGGTGGGAATTTTGGTCTGCGACTATGAAGTTATAGAAGGAATAATAAAAGTCAACTGCAAAGGCTGTGTTTTTGGCTCCTCAGTCGAGGATTTTGATGTATGCATGGCTACAACCATCGATAAGATCAGGGAAGTTAAAAAAGTAGAAAGGATTATTTTAACAGAAAGCAGGGAGCATGAATATGATTACGACCAAACAAGGCTTTTAGTAGAAATAGCTCTGTTGTATGACAAGTTTTTGAACGAAGACAGAATTCTAGAGAGCCCCTTTATTGCTGAGATCAAGCACTTCATACCAAATATATCGAATGAATTGAATCTTGTCCTCAAGGAAATGTTAAGGAGAGATCCTATTGCTGCTTATGTTCAGATCAAAAGATTTATTAGGAAGCATAGGTCAAGGGCATTGAAAAGCAGGGGAGATGTTAAAAAAGCAGCCGAAGATTACATAAGGCTTCTTGAAGAAATCAACAAAAAATTGGAGTCAACCATGCTTATACAGGCTGTCAAGGATAAGATTCATGGCTATAGGCTAGGAGACCGCTCAATATATAGAAAAATCTTCACGCCCCTGATAAGGCCCACTTTTATGCTGACAAGATACGTTTCTATCCCACCAAAGGGGGCAAGGATGCTCGATAGGTATGAGCTGCCAACCAAAATCATTGTTGAAATTTTCAAAGTGCCAGGCAAAACAAGGCCATTCTACTACATAACACCGCCAGAATTCAGGCTCTCAGAAAGCCAATATTTTATCCTTGATACAGCAAGAAGATACCTTGCAGAGCACAAGCCGACAGAAACAGAATTTGTCCAACCAGAAAGGGCAAGGGAAGTTTTCATGAACATGGGAAAAGACACAATCCTTAAAATAGCAGATGAGAGGGGGGTTCATCTTTCTTCGGCAGAATTAAATGAAATGACAAACATACTTGCAAGGTATACTGCTGGTTTCGGCATTCTTGAAGTTTTGTTGGCAGACTCTAAATTACAGGACATCTACATCAACTCGCCAATAGGCATTGCCCCTATTTTTGTCGGTCATAGCGACTTTGAAGAGTGCGAGACAAACCTTATCCCAACTAAAGAAGATGCTGAAAGCTGGGCGACGAGATTTAGGATGCTGTCAGGCAGGCCGCTGGATGAAGCCAATCCTGTCCTTGACACAGAGCTTATGGTTCCTGGCGGGAGGGCTAGGGTTGCAGCAATAACAAGAACACTAAGCCCTGAAGGTATAGGATATGCATTAAGGAGGCACAGGGATAAGCCATGGACATACCCTTTATTCATAAATGAAAAGATGTTTGATCCTTTGTATTCTGGGCTGATGAATTTCCTTATTCAAGGCTCCCGCTCGCTCTTGTTTGCAGGCGGAAGGTCAAGCGGCAAAAGCAGCCTATTGGGTGCAACAATGGTTGAGATAATGAGGAAGTTTAGGATAGTTTCGGTTGAAGATACGCTTGAGCTCCCAATTGTAAGCATGAGAAATCTAGGCTATAATATTGAGAGGATGAAGTCAAGGTCAGTCATCACAAGAGTGGAATCTGAGCTGCCTGCAGATGAAGCCTTAAGAACGGCTCTGCGTCTGGGGGATTCCTGCTTAATAATAGGCGAGGTCAGAAGCCACGAGGCTAAAGCCCTTTGGGAGGCTATGAGGATCGGTGCTTTGGCCCATGTAGTTGCAGGAACAATACACGGCGAGTCAGCTTACGGAGTGTTTGACAGGGTTGTGAATGACCTAGGAGTCCCGACAACAAGCTTTAAAGCCACAGACATAATCACGATTTGTGGGATGATCAGGAGCGCTGATGGGCTTCACAGGAACAGGAGGGTTGTTGAAGTTACTGAAATAAGGAAGCATTGGAAGAACGATCCTATGGATGAGAATGGGTTTGTCAACCTGATGGAATACTCTGCTAAGGAAGATAAATTAAAGCCGACTAGCACTTTAATCAACGGGGAATCACATATTATTAACGAGATTGCGAAGCGAGTCAAGGAGTGGCATGGGAACTGGGATGCGGTCTGGGACAACATATTGCTGAGGGGAAAAATAAAGGAAAAAATGGTTGAGTATTCAAACAAATTAAACAGGAGAGAGATACTAGAAGCGGAATGGGTTATCGATGCGAATGACATGTTCCACCAAATTTCAGATGATGTCAGGCAGGAGTTAGGGAGCTTGGACTCAAAAGAAATCTACAAAAATTGGGATATTTGGTTTAAGGGAAAATTAAAAGAAAAACTTGGTGTTTGATATTCAAAAAACAAAAGAAGAGCTTCTTCAATCAAAATTAAAAGCAAAGAAAACATCTGTTTACGAGAAGCTGTGCAATTTTTCAGAGAGAATTTTATCGATTCCATTCCCTGAGAAGATGCAGAAAAAATTCCAAGAGCCAATAGATTTCTGCCACCTTTATATAACTCCTGCAGGCGTTCTTTCATTCACAATTCTTTTTACTGCTGGCTTCTCCTTGTTGAGTGTATTATTGACAGCCATAGGAATAATCCCGTTCAAATTAATGCTTATTCTATTCTCCGGTATTTTAGGCATGGGCTACTTCATTTTCAGATACCCTTCCTATTACGTCACGCAATACAAAATAAAGGCAACTTCTGAGATGGTGTTGACTGTGCTTTATTTGACGGTTTCGATGAAAGTCAGGTCCAATCTAGAGAATGCAGTTATTTTTGCCGCAACGAATCTGAAAGGGCCTATGGGAAGCGATTTGTCTGAATTAATGTGGGATGTCTATAATGGAAAATATTATTCAGTGGAAGTTGCTTTGGACGACTTCATAAAAAAATGGAAGCTTGGGAACGAGGAATTCACGCAGGCGATCAACCTGATAAAAACATCCCTTTATCAAAGCTACGCAGAAAGGGATAAGGTTCTGGAGGAAGCTGTTGAAATAGTCCTTTTGGGGTCAAAAAACCAGATGAAAGATTATTCTAGAGAGTTGAGGTCATCTCTAACACTCCTGAACGCCCTTGGGATTTTGCTTCCGATAATAGGGCTGATTTTCTTCCCGATGATAGCGGTTTTTATGCCTGACACTGTAAAGCCAATAGCTCTTGTTATAGGCTATAATATCTCGCTGCCGATTGTTATATTCCTGCTGATGAGATCATTTTTGACTAAAAGGCCAACAACTTTCCATCAGCCAGAGATAATTGAAATAAAGAAAAGCATTTTCCAGAAGATTTTTAGCCTGAAGATAATAATCCCAGTTTTGATGATAATTCTTTTATCCGGGTTCGGCCTTTATAAATTGCTTTCATCCCAAGAGCACTTTAGTTTTGGCTTGTTGCTTTATTCTTTGTTAGTTTTAGTTGGCGTTTCCGGAGGTATAATTTCATACTCTTTCCTGGATAGCATGCCTAAGATGAAGGCTAAGAACAAGATTGTTGAGATGGAGAGCGAATTGCATATGGTCTTGTTCCAGTTAGGCCACCAGATAAGAAGCGGCGGCTCAATTGAAAGCAATATTCTCAAGATCAAGACAAAAATACAGGAATTGAAAGTGTCTGATCTCTTTGGCTCTATAATAAGCAACATCCAGATCTTCGGGATGACTTTTCAGAACGCTGTATTCAACGAAAAGAACGGCGCAATATACCAGTACCCATCCAACCTGATAAAAGCCATTCTAAAAGCCATCTCTGAAATCTCTTCTTCCGGCTCTGCTGTCCTATCCCAATCTTTAATATCAATATCAAACTATCTCAGGAATATATCTGAAGTTGAAGAATATCTGAAGGATGTTCTTTCTGAGGTAATATCAACGATGAAGATTCAGGCTCTGGCATTAGCGCCCTTGTCTTCTGGAATTGTTGTTGCATTGACTGCGATGATGATAAGCATGATGCTGAGCTTAAGCGGATGGACAGAGTCTGTTCAGGGGAATTTAGGGTCATATGGCCCTGTCGGGGATCTAGGCGGGGACATATTCAAGAATATTTTGAGCATCGATAAAATAATATCCATTCATTATTTTCAGCTGATTGTCGGGTTTTATATGATAGAGGTTGTTGTGATGCTTTCGATATTCATGAGCATAATAGAGTATGGGGATGAGAAGATCCAAAGAACATATGATTTAGGCAAAAACCTGCTGACCGCAATTATAATCTATTCAATCACTATGATTGTGCTCTACCTGATTTTGACTTCAATGATTAAGATGATGTGGGTTGCATGAACAGCAAAGGAGATGTTTCAAGGTATATGATCTGGTTTATTATCCTGCTGATAGTGGTGATTATAGTGTTAGCTTTATTTTATCTCTCGGCGATAAATATCTTAAAGGGTGTTCCGAAACTATGGGGATGAGATTGTGGGAAAAGGTGTTTCAGGCAGCATATTAACAACAATAATATCCTTAGTTCTGGCAATAATAGCTTTAGCTTTATTGTGGATTTTTTTGACCGGGGCGAAAGAGATAGTCTTCCAGAGTGTTGAGAGGATAATGGCAGGAATAAAATGCAGCATGTTCTGCAAAGGGCTGCTTGGGTTTTTAGGGAATTTAGGTGGAATGTGTTCGGGGTGTTGATTTGAGCAAAGGCATGGCTGAAGAAACGGTGTATAAGCTCGTATTAGCTGTTTTGCTGATTGTTGTAATGTCATGGTTTCTTCTTGGCCCTGGAAAGAATATAATGAACGGCTTTCTTGATTATTTAATGTCGCTGTTCGGAATGGATCCTGCTTCACAAAGGCTTGCGAAAAGTTTTCAAGTTGCTTTAACTTGTTCTTATTATAGATGCAAAGATGGTTGCGATAAACCTGGATTGGATAAGCTACAATGGAAAGATTCTGAAGATAAGATATGGAGTTGCAAGGATGATTTCTGCAACAAAGAGTGGACAGATACTGGAGAAGAGGATGGAAAGATATGCGATGATGATACTAAAGCTCATCCAGTTACATTTACAATGGATAGGATGATTACTTTAAAGACGAGTGAAGCTTTAAAAGAGGTTGTGAAATCTAATATTGATATTGCTGGTGAAGATTGCAAACTTCATGGGATAAATTTAAACCCACCTACCAATCTATGGATTTATATATCAAAAAGTTTGTTAGAAGGGACAGATGAAAATATTGCGTGTAAAAAATGTTTTCCAGAACTAGACTACTGCGAATGTAATTTGATTCCTGGGGATTATTCCATATCAACAGAGCTACCTCCAGGCTATAATACATTTAATATATTGCCCAATTCTGTTTTTCCTGCAACTTTCATCTGCGAGAAGACTGAAACCGAAAGCACGAATATTCAAAAAGCTATAGACTGCTCTTACTACAGATGCAAGGAAGGGTGCGGGTCATCTAAAATTGAAGATTTAACATGGATAGATGCTGATGGCGTTGAAAAGAGTTGTAAGACTGATTTCTGCAAGCAGGAATGGACTGATACTAAAAAAGAAGATGGCAAGATTTGCGGCGATGATGCTAAAATGAATCCGATTAACATTAAATTGGAAAATCCAATTAATCTGAAAAAAGATGATATTTTAAATAAAGTAAGAGATGAAGAAGGAAAAGAGGCTAATTTGGAGTTTTCAAATGAGGAATGCGAGCATTCTTCTCTTCTTGGCGGAGGTCAACTATGGCTTTTTATATCAAGAGAATTATTAGAGGATGGAAAAGAGGGTACATCATGTGAAAAATGCGGTTTTCTTGGTTCTGATTACTGTTCATGCAACCTGAATAATGACGAATACTTCATATACTCTGAAAATTTGCCTGCTATTGGCGGCGGGAAGACTTTTCCAGGAACTACAATATGCCATAAAAAGCAATTGGAGTTTAACAGCCCATTTATAGGGGAGATGAAACAAATGATAAGTGATTTATGCAGCCTTCCTATTGGCGCCAGTTTTGGCCGTACGATCCAGCTTCCAAATAGCATTGATAAGATGACTGTTGAAAATATCGGAACGCCCGCGAAAAAAGATATTTGCTTATATTTCAATGGCAGGGATGGATCTACTGCAGGCAGGTATTGTTTTGATGCTGTATGCCCTGATAGCGACATCCAATACTTCGGCTTTGACGATAGCCAAGGATTTATAACTGGAAGCGGAAATAAATTTGTTCTAACATTAGAAAATAAATTGATGCCTCCCACACCGCCTGCGGCTGGCCAAAGAAAAATAACTCTTAGTATTGGATCAAACTGTAATATCCAGATACATTGTTTAGATTTTTGTCAGTCAATTTGTTCCGGATCATTTTCTAAATGCGACTGCATCAGCAACGCTGAAATTGGCCGTCAAGCTTGTGAAGTAGAATGCAACTGTGATAAAATTAAATCTTGCACAGATTATAAGAATGATCTTGAATGTAATCATGATGGGTGTGGGTTAGGCGACTGTGAATGGAATCCTTTAGGATTCAAACCCTGCATGAATAAAAATGAATTCCTGACTCTTAATGCCCATGACTTTATGGACAAAATCCAAAAAATACATATAGACTCATGCTCAGCTAGCCAGTATACAACAACGCGTTTAGATTTACCTGATTATGTTGATAAAATAGACATAGTAGATGGCGCTGGTGGTAAAACAATTTGCGTTACTTTCAATGACGGTTCTATTAAGCAATGTTATTTGGCTAAATGCTCAGATGGCAGTTTTGTTAATTATGTCTGGTTTGACTCTTGGTTCATAAATAGAAACAAACAGCAGCTCGATTATCATTTTATAATTGGACATCATAGTATAGCCCTATCCGGTGTTTGCAATCAGTTTTCTAATTCAGAGCCTACTTGCATAAGCCATCAAAATGATCTATATTGCCAATCATGCTCTGACGGTTTGGGCTTCAAGTCATGTTGCGAAGGTTATGAAACCTGCAACCCAGATGGTACTTGCGGAGCAGAATTATGCATAGGCGACATGCCAAGCAGGCCATGTTTAGAGCATTCAGATTGCTGTTCAAACAATTGCGTTAATATCTATTGTGAGCAATGTAGTGAATTAACAACATTTTGCGACCCTACTCATAATTGCTGCAGAGGTTTAATATGCTCTGGTGGAAATTGTGTTGCGGTGAAATGAATTTTTACTTACTTGTTTGCAACCGATATATTTAATAACTAAAAATCCAAAAATAATTGCTAGGTGAATGTATGGCAAAAGGAGTAGCAACACAAACTATTGTTGGTCTTGTAATAGGTTTGATAGTTATTGTCGGCTTAGGATATTTGGTTTGGACATGGATTGGAAGGGGTGGAGGAGCATCAACTGAAAAGTTCTGTCAAACGAAAGCATTCACGTTTTGTGCAGATTGGTCGAGAAAAGGTTATTCAACTCTTGCGGCTACAGAAACATTTGTAGCGAAAAATCCAGATTGTTCAAGTTATAGTTGGGCGATTCTCACACGAGCTTATTGTGAAGGAGTTTTAGGCTAATAATTATATTAGAAAATAAAATCAAAATGTTATTATGTCACCAAAAGCAATAGCAACCCACACGCTGTTTTTAATAGCTGTGATGGGTTTACTTCTTATTTTTACCCTTGTTACTTTTTGGTTTTTTATAGGCCAAACTCCGATCGAAGCCAACAAAGCAACATGCACGGCAAAATACATGAATTACTGCGAAAGATGGACTCTGAAAGGCCAGGACCCCGGAGATTGGGGAGATATAAAACCAGAAGATTGTGAAAGCCTCGGTATAGAAAAGCCGAACAGCATAGATGATTGTAAAAATTTAGGCTGATTATTCCTCTTTATTTTGATATGCAATCCTCGCAGAATATTTAAGCATTAAATCTTATTTTCTTGCATTATAGTTATCAAAAAAGATAACTTCGTTTAAATAAAATATTATCAAAAGCCATAAAATCCGATAATCAGACTGTCATCTGAAACCACCCCCCTTGTAAAAATTTAACCTGAGAAATCAATCTATTGTTATGAAAGGCCAATTGAACATACCATTTGTTGTCCTGGTTTTTACTGTGTTCTTGGTATTTGGAATCTTAATAGTCCCTAAATTTATTACAGCCCCTTCCCTGAGAGTAATCCAGTATGAAGAGAATTATGAAAATACGCAGATGATTCTAATCTCATTGCTAACCTCTACTTACGACGGAAAAACTGTCCAGGAATTGATCGGCGACAACCTAGCCTTTGGCCAGCCAGACGACCTAACATTCCTCAAGGATAAGCTGGACAAATTAGTTGAGGGCAGATGCTACAAACTATCAACCCCTTCCAAAGTGTTGGCAAAGAGCTCTGGCTGCACACCTAAGGAATACACTTCAAGCGTGAACATAACTTTACCCTACAATCCAGACAAGCTGGTTGAAAATTTGGTTTTGGTGATTAATTGAGAAAAGGAATAGGCCCATTTTCCATTCTTTTAATAGGGATGTTTGGATTGATCATGGTTTCTGGAGTAGTGTTTATCTCTTTTTTTAACAGGTCAAACATCTCAAAAAGAGCAGCAATGGAAGTGAACATCATAGACGGGATAAACAAAGTGGAGCTGTCGAAAATATCCTTGACCCAGTCCCTGAAGAATTCCTTCTACCAATCATCCTATCTTGTTTCTGACCAGGGCGGCTATTATAACCTGGAAAAAACAGACTGCTATGACTGCATACCCTACTGGAGGATATATGACAGCATTGAATTTCCTGAGTATGAAAAAAACTTGGAAACAACAACGCTGCACTTCTTCAACAAATACGCAAAATCTTTTAAAGGGGAAGTTGATATCCCGGAATATAATTCTGTTGATCTTAGCGGGTCTTCAGGCAAAACAACAATTAAAGCAGTTGCTGCTGAAGCGTTAGGGTTGAAAAGGCCGATGGTTGAAATTAATGAAGGATTGGAAATTGCAGCTGACGCTGAACCCAGAACGTTAAGGCTGTTTGAGATAGGAAAAAAAGAATTTCTTGATGATGATATTTTAGGGAAGAAAATTCCAGATTCCGCGACTTATAATGAAGCTATGGATAAGATCCACAACCTTGGAGGAGAATTGAATGAAGGAATCCCAGGAAAAACAGGCTACAATTCTGAAGATATAGAAATAAGATTAACGCCAAGCAAAATCTATGTTCTAGATGGAGATGAGTCAAAATTTGCTTTAAGGTATTTGGTTGAAATAACAGACAATTCCCAGGAATATCCTGTCTACGACTACTTAACGAAGAAAACTGATTACAAGAAGATTGGGTTGAAATTTTATGTTGTTGTCGGGAATTATGAGTTTGAGCCTGATAAAAATACATGCCAAATAAAGGAATCTATAACAGAAATGTCAATAATTCCCGGTACAAACTGCTACTGTATGGATTCTTCATGCACTGATTCCTGCTCATGGAGCGCTTCTGGTGTGAATAAATGCCCAGACTTAGCCTGTAGAAGTAATGGTGTGCCTGGTGAATTGGTTTCTTGCCCGGGCTTAGCTTCCCCGCATGTCAACAAATATAATTCATACAAAGACACAATAGTTAGTGCGATTTCAACCGAGGGCTTGACAGATTACATACCTTTAGAGGAAGCCACTTATTTGGTAGCTGCAGTAATAACACAGGAGAGCAATTGGAATCAGTTTACAACCTGTTCTGCGTCGAGCGGATGCGGTATAATGCAGGTAACTCTATCATCCGCAAAAGGCTGCGATGGCATAGGCTCATGGGAAGAGCTTTCAACTAGTGCTGGGTTAAACATAAGATGCGGCGTCAGAATACTGAAAAGTAAATTATCTTCCATGGGAAGCTACAATAATTATGACTTTGAAAACCTGATAAAATTAGGGTTAGCTTCTTATAATGGAGGCCAGGCTACTATTCAAGAGGCTATAAAAATAGCAGGAGACAGTAAGTGGGAAAGCATGAACAACATGCAGGTGATGACTGATGCCTGTAAAGCTATGTGCGAAAAATATAATGTATATTGCAATGATCCAGGCGGTAAAGCGAAGATAATATTAAGGTATGTAGATGATACAGTTTACCCTGGCTATCAGGATTGGAAACGATGCCAGAAGAAAGAAGTTACAACCACGACAACAACTATTGGCGGTTCTCTCGATATAATAGACCACCCAGCTGACTCGTCGAAATATGACAGCACAAGATGGGAGACAATTATAGACAGGGTTGTGATACATTACACAGCAAGGGACATTGGTCCAACGCTGGATACGCTTGCAGATGATAAAAATAGAAAAGCGAGTGTTCATTATGTTGTAGACAGAGATGGGACAATATACAGGCTTGTTGATGAGAAATATAGTGCTTGGCATGCTGGATGCACAAAAACCCAATCTGATCCCAATTGCATTGAAGGGATGAACCCAAGATCAATAGGCATAGAAGTTGTTAATTATGGCTATTTGTGCGATGACAAGTTAGGTGTAAATTCAGACAGATGCAAATTCCTTGCGCATGCTCTTCGAGGCAACACTGATTACTGGGAGGCCTACCCTGAAGAACAAATGAATTCTTTGATCGGGCTTGTTTCTGACATTATTAGAAGAAATTCCGGCATTACAGTAGACAGAACTCATATCATAGGCCATGATGAAGTAACATCAGGAAAATTTGATCCGGGCCCTGCTTTTGATTGGAATGATTTTATTTCAAGGTTAGGTTAAGATTTGAACTTATTTAAACTGTGGATTAATCACTGCACTTATCCCCCTGAAGAGCCAAACCTGCATATTTTTCAGTCCTGTCAAATTTATAAAAAACACTAAAATAGAAATTTGCTGTTTTGCTAGCTCCATAATCTGGCAAGCCATTAACTTTATTTTCGTTGATCTTAAAATCACATAGGCATTCGCATCTAGAATTCTGGTCTAAAATCACATCCATTCCATTCTTCCCATCGGAGTTTATACTAAATTCTTTTGCTTCGCCAATCATTTTATTAAAATCTTCATGACAAGAGCATGAGCAGGGGCCAAAACTGCTAAAAAAATCTTTTGTATCTTCATCTACCCCTACCTGAAAACTAGCTATATCTGCTTTTCCGGTTCCTTTATTTGTGAATGTAAAAATAACTTCAGTTTCTTGAACATTCTGATCAAGATAATAATAATTCAGGGGATGAAACTCAGCTCTTATAGAAATAGGACCAGGGCTTGTTTCTGATTTTATTTGAGTTTTTAATGCGTCCTGCCTTGTCTTCCCTAATGTAAATGAAGTTGTAAAATCGTTCTGGTCTGAATAGCTTGCAATAACTTCAGCATTAGTGCACGCTTTCAGAGTGCATGGCAGTGCTTCCTCGCTTTCAAGCCTTAATGACACTTCATCTTTCTCTATTCTGAAGGAAGGAGTAGAAGCCTTTAAATTAAAAGACTCTTCAATATCACCATCCATAAGCGGGGATTCAACAGTGCAATGAAGCACACCATTAACCTCAACATTCAAAGCTTTTTCCTTGCTGTTTGAAATCCTAACAGGCAGCGAATATTTTTGCAATCTTTCTGGGTTTAGGGGATATCCATCTCCAGAGCCAAATTTCACATCAATAAAATCATTCTGATTCGTTATTATTGGGGGGACATTTCCGAAGCATTCATCAGCTGATTTTTTCCCTGTTAAAGTCCCCAATATACAAGACCAAGACTTCAAAAGGTCATCCGGAAGCATTCTCTCTATGGATTGCAGGATTTTACTTCCCTCAAATAATATATCATCCTTATACCTATATCCGAAAAAGCCTACAACAGCAATAACAAGAACTATTGCAATATACTTAACAGTTGAATCTTTTTGAGGAGAAGATGACTGATATCCAGGCTGTCCCCCACTAGGGGCACCCATTCTTTGGCTTAATTCCTGCTGCCTCTTGAGTTCCTGCAGTTGTTTCTCTTTTAGTTCTTGTTGGGTTTTTTGGTCTCTGCCTTGAAGATTCTGCTGCTCGGCTAGCCTTTTTCTTTCCATTTCTTCTTTTTGTCTGGCTAATTCCGCTAGCCTTTTAATCCTTTCCTCGTCATCCATATTATCTGTTAATATTTAGAAAGAGACAATAATAACTTTATTCGGTGTTTATCTTGAAGGTTTGCTGCTTGACAAAGCTATACTCATAATCATAATCCACCTCTATCCCGCCGGTAATCCATTCCTGCCCGATATTATCATTAGCTTTTAAATCACATTTTAAAGGCTTCTTTGTAGGGACTTCAATAGATTCTTTTGGCACTAAATATTCCCCGCTCAGAATAAAATCGCATTTCCCATCAGCTATAGGCTCTAAATAATTGAGCTTTACCTTAAAGTTTGATATTGATGTTTTTGATGAGCTTTGGCCAAAATTTCCGCTCTCCCTGACATTAATGTTAACAGTGAATCTCTGGCCTTCTTCCACCCATTCAGTGGTTGTTTGCTTCCTGTCGTCAACTATTCTGCTCATCAAGAAGCCTGGGTTTATCTCAACTTTAACAGGCCCATATGTGCTTCCAATGCGTTTGTTTCCATACTGGTTTTTTGAATTCTTCTCCCAAATACCAAATGAAAGCAGGGAATTGCCATGGTAATTATATATAACAGCAAAGCTGACAGTATTGTCCCCGGAACCTCTAGCCCTCAACTCAGTTTTTACCTGTCTCATTTCGCCTAGGCAGCCTTCTTCAGAAAGTATCTCCCCCAAATTGCATTCCTTGCCTCCGGATGGATTTTCTTGGCATTCGAGCCTTGTTACATCAAAGCCAGGCGTATCAAAGAAGTCGACTTTAACATTCCCCGCAGTAGAGCTGCCTTTGTTTTCAAGCCAGAATGCAAACGCCACTATATCTCCTTGATAGATTTTTTCGAGAGGATAAACATTGTAGTCCACAAGCTTCAGGCCGCTGTCGCTGCACCCATTTGTAGTCTGATTATCACAGCCAGAAAAGAGTAGAACTAATCCCAAAAAACCCAATAGTATTAATTTTCTCATTTTATCTGATATTATTTTTATCTTTAAAACAAATATCCTTTTTGTAAAACTTAACTTAACAAAAAACCATTCTATATTATGAAAGGCCAGGCTGAAACAACAGAAGTTTTTTCAATAATAGGTATTATGGTGATTTTAGTGGCTTTAATACCTGTTATTATCCCAACCATACAGGAAGCGATTAGCATGTTCACAATAGATTCGCCAGAAGTCGTTTCGAAGGATCTTGCAGCACTAGTTTCAATAAGCGCAGCAGCTCCTGGAGATATCATGATAAGATACAAGGTTTCTTCCGATAACAGTTATGATGTCGGCATATCGAATAGGGAGGTTGCTGCTTCAAGGGAATTCAATAGCGGGAAGCAAGATTCGTCTGATCCTGTTCTAGTGGATGTTTCTGGCTCATTTTCAGATGCTAAAGATTTTACAATCGAAAAGACAGTTGTGAATGGCGTTGAAAAGTATAAGGTTGATGGGAAATGAGGACAAAAGCGCAGGCGACAAGCCTTTCTCATATGCTAGTAGGCTTGCTTACAGTTGCTCTTGTAGGGATGCTAGTTTTCTTCTTCATCTCAAGAGGCCAAGGGGTAAAAGTAACAGTAGAAGAAAATGAAATATTGAGGAGAAGGGTTATTCTATCGAATGTCCTGCTCTCTTCTGAAAAAATGGCTTACACCGATAGCACAATACACAGGGGAGTCTTGGACAAGGGCAAGCTTGACTCATTAGCAGCAAACCCTACCCCGCTATTCTCCGAGATATCCTATCCTGATAATATCTATAGAATAAAAGTCACTGACCTTGACAACAATAAAGAATGGGTTATAGGAGGGGACTTCAAACCAAGTTTTAAAACCCCAGTTTCGATCAGATACTCAGATGATGATATTCACTTGGGATTCATGTTCATTAATTTCACAAAGAGCCAGTAGAATTAAAGATTTAAACTTTATTTTCAATTAAAATTAGATATATAATACCAATAAAACAAGAGGTGAAGTAATTGGCAGAAAAAAAAGTTGAAAAACAACAAACTGAAAAACAAAAACAGCCGCAAAAAAGAGCAAGAATGGATGATAACGTAGTCTTTGTCGGGCAAAAACCAACAATGAGCTATGTGCTGGCTGTAATAACCCAATTTTCAGCTGGGGTTAAAGAAGTCAACATAAAAGCCAGAGGCAGATCAATCTCTAGAGCAGTTGACGTAGCAGAAGTTGTCAAAAATAAGTTTATGTCAGACCTAAAAGTCAAGAACATAGACATTGGAACAGAAGAAAGAGAAGTAGAAGGCGGAAACAAGATAAACGTTTCTACAATGAACATTATTTTAGCAAAGTAAGAGAACTCTTTCCTCTTTCTTTTATTTTTTAAAAACTAATCCTAATCATGAGTAAATTTGAAGAAGAGAACAAAGCTTTGGTTGAGTCCCTTGCGGCATTAGGCGTCTTAAGGACAAAAAGAATAATTAATGCGTTTCTTGAAATATCACGCCACTGGTTTGTTCCAGAAAGACACATTGACCATGCTTATAGAGATATTGCTTTGCCGACTATGAAAGGTCAGACTATCTCCCAACCATATACAGTAGCAACAATGCTTGAGGCTTTGAGTCCTGATATAAAAGATAACGTTCTTGATATCGGCTCTGGTACTGGATGGACGACTTGCCTTCTCGCTAAAATAGTTGGGAAAAACGGAAAAGTGACAGGAATAGAGCTTGAACCCAGACTAGTAGAATTCTCAAAAAATAACATAGTTAAAACCAACCTGAGTAACATCGAATTGGTTTGCGGGGATGGAAAGAAAGGCTATCCTAAAAATTCTCCGTATGATTGCATTCTCATCAATGCTGCTTGCGATAGTGTTCCTGAACTGGTTATAGATCAGGCCAAACTTGGCGGCAGAATAGTTGCTCCAATAAACTCTGATAACCATCAAGAAATGGCATTGTTTCAGAAGATCGATAATGGTGAGTTGACCAGAACTAATCTTGGTAATTATATTTTTGTGGAGTTGAAGTGAAGGGAGTTCACGAATTCAAACTTCAAGTCAGAATGGGGTCTGAGGAACTTTCATTTCAAATACAATTTTTGACCCCAAAGATAGGTATTTAAATTGAATTTTCGAAATCTACTTTGATAGAAATGGGAAAATTGAATATCCAAAAAATAGCTTCTGTAGTGATGATAGTTTGTGGTGTTTTTTTAATTGTAACAACACCTTTATTTGGAACCAATGAACCAGTTTCATATCAGGTAAAAAATGCTATTATAGGCTTAGGTTTTGTGATAGGTGGTTTCTTAGTATTGTTTGTAAAAACTACAAATAAAAATGTTTTGAAAACTAAAAAGTAGTTTTATGAGATATTTCAAGAATACTAGATTTCTTTATACTATTAAATAGAAAATAATTTTATACAAAATAGACATGGGGTCTGAGGGATTTGAACCCCCAACCTTCAGGTTTCTTCATATCATCTTGAAATCAACGTTCCATGCACGATGTGCTGGAGCCTGACGCTCTACCAAGTTGAGCCAAAACCCCATCTCTGATAATATTGACGTTGCATCTTTTATTTTTATCTGATTAGTGCAGTTCCTGCTTTTCCTTGCAGGCACTTTATTGCAAGCTTGGGTGAAGTTATGAATACTCCTTCTCCTCCATTCTCTAACAATCGAATAGATGCTTCTATTTTTGGCCCCATGCTTCCTTTTTGGAAATGCCCTCTTTTTTGGTGTTCCTTGATTTCTTTTAGCGTTACTTTTTCCAGTTTCTTCTGGTTTTTTTCTCCATAATTAAGGTAAACATTATCTACATCTGTTAAAATCATCATAGTTTTTATTCCTAATTCTTCTGCTAACTTTTCTGAGGCTAGGTCTTTGTCAATTACACCTTCTATCCCTTTCAATTGTCCTCTCCTTTCAACAACTGGTATCCCTCCTCCCCCGCAAGCAATAACAACATCCCCGTTTTCTACTAAGTCTTTAATCTGGTCTTTTTCTATTATCTCTTTAGGATCGGGTGACGGAACAACTCTCCTCCAGCCTTTTCCTGTCTGATAAACCATCGGAAACCTGTTATTTTTGATTTTGTAGAATGGCCCTATTGGTTTGGACGGATTCTTGAATTCTGGATCTTTTTCATCAACTAAAACTTGAGTGATAATAGTCACGACTTTCTTGTTGATTTTGTTTTTCTTCAGTTTGTTCCTAAGGATTTGCTGGACCAGATATCCTATTTCTCCCTGGCTTAAAGCTCCGCAAACGTCCAGAGGCATAGGTGGTATTTTGTCTTTTAATAATTCTTGTTGCAGCAGGAGATTACCTACTTGTGGACCATTCCCATGCGTTATAACAATATTCCAACCCTGCTTGATTATTTCAATGATTTGATCGCAACTAGTCGTCACATTCTCATATTGTTCTTCAAATGTACCTTTTTCTTTTGCTTTCTTTATCATATTCCCTCCTAAAGCTAGAATCATTGTTTTTTGCATAACAAGTATTATCTTTTTGTAATTATATTTTCTATTTGGTTGTATGAAAGACATGTATGACGTAGTGATAGTTGGCGCGGGCCCGATCGGCTGTAAAGTCGGGGAATTGTTAGGAAAAGATCACAAAATATTGATTCTCGACAAAAAGACAGAGATAGGCAAACCAGTCCAATGTACAGGCTTCACTAGTGACAGGATATTCGAGCTTTCTGGGGCATCAAGAAAAATAGTCCTGAATAAAATCACTAGAGCAGGTTTTTTCTCTCCTAACGGGAACCATGTTACTCTAAAATCCAAAAGGCCTTTTTATGTCTTTGATAGGGAGTTATTTGATAAGGAAATGGCTAAGAAAGCTGAGAAAAATGATGTTGAGATCAAAATGAAAACAGAATTCAAAGATTTTTCCAGAGAAAGCAATTTTCTAGAAATAAAAACGAGCAAAGGGAACTTTAAAACTAAACTTCTTGTCGGGGCAGATGGTCCCAATTCTCCTGTAGCTGGGGTTTCTAATCTTAAATTACCAGACAGTCTCATCGTTGGTATTCAAGAGACAGTTCAAGACTTCTTTGACTCTGATCAGGCTGAATTATGGTTTGGTTCTACTATCTCACCGGATTTTTTTGGTTGGGTTGTTCCTGAAAATGATAAATGGGCAAGAGTTGGGATTGGTTCTTCTCAAAAATCTGGATATTACTTAGAGAAATTCGTTAAAAAGAGGTTTGGCAAAGTTATTAACACGCGGGATAAAGTCGGGGGAGTAATAAGGTATGGTCTAATCGAGAATTCTGTTGCAGACAGGGTTCTTCTTGTCGGGGATGCTGCTTGTCAGATCAAACCGATCAGTGGTGGAGGATTAATTTATGGATTGACTGCTGCTAAAATTGCTTCCAATGCTTGCAAGAAATCTTTGGAGTCCGGGAATTATGATTACAAATTTTTAAAGCGAAATTATGATGATAAATGGAAAGAAAAATTGAGGTGGCCAATAATTCAAGGAGTTTTTTCAAGCAGTATATTGCATAAATTCCCTGATTGGCTATTTAATTTTGGAGCTTTGCTTGGTAAAGGATTTGGACCTATCTTCCAGGAATTTGTAGATGAAGATTTTGGTCTCTATTAAATCCAGTAAAATAAAATATAAAATATAGCGAAAATTAATGAAACCAGCACGTAAATAAGAGTCAATATCCTCGAATGCACTCCTTCTGGCCTAAAAATTAGAAAGAATGCCCCTATTGTACTAATTCCGATGAATAGATGAAGCAGGGGGCTAAAATTTACAAAAGCGAATATAGAAAAAAAGATTAAGAAAGCAATGACCATAGTATTTCTTGCACCAAAAACAATTGGAGTGCTTTTGTCCCCCGCCAGCTTATCATATTTCATATCCATTGTCATTGCAATCCCTTGAAGCCCTGACATATAGAGGGTTACTATGTATATTTTCCATGGGAGATTTACAACACTTTGATGATATGAAAAACCTGCAGCAAAAGGAAGAAGAATTAGAACCAACCCCCCGCTTACCAAATCAAGTATAGGTTTCCCCTTTAACCTGAATGGAGGCACAATGTAAAGATAAGATATTAGTCCAAATAAAAACATTGTTAAGATAAATTGTATTTTCCCAGTAAGCAATACGATTAAATAAGTAGGAATTGCGGCTAAATATGAAATTATTTTGAGTTTTTTGATTTCTGGCTTAGATAATTTGTAACCCTGAATACCACCCTTTCTTGGGTTTGCTAGATCAGATTTGTAATCATATATATCATTTAATCCGAGTCCTGCAAGTTCTAATGGAAAAGTCATACTAGCCATAATTAAAATTTGATATAAATCTAGGCCCCCACCTGAAAACAGAACTCCTAAATAAAATATAAGAGGAAAATATATCCAAAATAAAGGCCTGCTAATCTTGACTAATTTCCAAAATGTTAACCCATCTTTTCTAGACATCAAAAATAATTTACAATTTTTAGAATAATATAGTTAACAAATAAAGAGCAGCGCCAGTAACCAATGGAACTGTGATATTATCGTCTATTTTTATTGGCAAACTTTCAGCAAAGCTCGCTATTAAAGAAGTTATTAAAGAGAATAAAATTATTCTATCTAATGTGAAAGGGCTTAGAAAACTCATAACTAAGAAACAGCCTAAGAAGCTAACAAAAAGAAATGTTATGCTACCTTCAAATGTCTTTTTTTTATTCCACATCAACTTAGACCTACCCTTTTTCCCCACGAATGTTGCAAAACCGTCAGCAAATGATAAATTGATTAAGCAACACCCAGCAATCCACAATGGAAACAATATAGTAGTCAGTATGATCATTGAAAGGTATAAAATTAGTCCAGTGAGTTTTCCTGATTTCTTTTCCTTTTCTTCTACCATTTTTTTGAAAAAAAGGCTTCTTTCTGATATAAACAGTAGAAATAACATAACTAGACTCAATAATCCCAATAAGATGGTTTTATTGTTTATTGAATATGCGATCACAAATATGCCAACAAATGTTCTTGCAAACTGTCTTCCAAATTTTTTGTTGATTTCTGATTTTATTATCAGTAGAAAAATTATTCCTATAAGAATTAAGGGCAAGATCAGCGGGAGTAGATTCAGCATAATATTTATTGTGTTTTCAGAAGCATTAATTTATTTTTATTAGAAATCAAATAATAAGACATGCCACTTGCAGTAACACACATTCTAGTCCCAATAATACTCATAGATTTGTTTAGAGATCATATAATCGGCAAAAAGGGGGTCATCACGAATAAACATGTCCTTCTTGCTGGTTTGTCTGGTTTATTTCCAGATATTGACCTTCCGGTGAGCTATTTGGTTTTTGGCGGTGTTAGCATTCACAGGCTTTACACACACAACATCTGGTTCCCTATACTCTTTCTGGCGATTTCAATGTTCTTTCATTTCATTGATAAGAAGAAGACTTCTTTGTATTTTGTCATGATGGCATTTGGCTTTACAATGCACCTTGTCCTAGACGCTTCTTTATCCGGTTATATAGTTCCATTTTATCCTTTCTCGAATTATGCTTTCGGTTTGAATATAATAGAGCGGATTTTAATGGTAATTTCTCCAAATCTAGTCAATAAGGATTTTGGGTTATTGATATTCAGTTCTATGGATGCTGTCTTGCTTTTCTTTTGGCTGATTCATGAACAGTTGACAAACAAGATAAAAGACTATTTTTAAATGGAAATCCAATAATTAATCATGTTAAAAAAACATGGGATTCTTGGGTTGTTGTTAATTATATACGCAGAAGTTATAATGCTTCTTAAAATTCAACCACTTTCAACTTGGTATTTTTATCCTATTTGGTTCGGTTATATTCTTTTTGTTGATTCTCTAGTTTATGAAATTAAGAAAAAATCTATTATCATAAATGAGCCGATAAAAGCAATTAAAATGTTGTTTATCTCTATTTTCGTCTGGTGGTTTTTCGAATTTTGTAATCTATTTACAAGAAATTGGTATTATAAAAATATTCAAGAGCCGATATGGTTGATTTTTTCAATTGCATTTTCGACTGTTATATTGGCTGTCTTTGAAACATCCTATCTTTTAAAATCATTAAAGATATTTGAAAGGATTAAACTGCCTTTTGAGATTAAGATCACTAAAAATTTAATTTTTATTATAGTGATTTTTGGTTTGTTGCTGATGTTAGGTGTAATAGTATCACCCTACTATTTCTTCGGCGGAATTTGGTTCTTTCCATTCTTAATCTTAGATCCAATTAATTATATTAAGAAAAGACCATCAATTCTAAAAAACTTGGAGAAAGGAAAATTTAATGAGATTCTATATATAATGATAGCTACATTGATATGCGGCTTCTTTTGGGAATTTTGGAATTTTTGGGCTTATCCGAAGTGGTTTTATAACATCCCTTTGCTGCATAATCTTGGGTTTTTAACACCTATAACGACCTTTAAAATTTTTGAGATGTACCTCCCTGGATATTTAGGTTATATGCCATTTGGGCTTTCACTTTTTGCAATGTACTATTTCGCTGAAGGTATTATTAGAAAAATTAAATCCTCTTAACAACTCTCTGAAACCTTATATAATACATCTCATACGCTTTTTCAACAAAAAAGCCGGTCATCATACCAATAACAGATCCAACTAACACATCAGGGATAGTATGGAAGCCAAGGGCAATTCTAGATATCCCGACAAATTCTGCTAAAATTAAAAAAAGTATCAGATACTTTCTATCCTTGTAAAGCAGGCCTAAAGCAGTCATAGCAGCAAAAGCGACAGTTGCATGTCCACTAGGCATTGAATATCCGCTAGGGCATTCGACAAGACCATAACAAGGCCTAGGAACTTGGAGAATAAATTTGATTGCATGGCCTATGCTATCAGCGATTATTACTGAAGGAAGAACAAGAAAGATAAACCACACAAAATATTTTCTGGATTTTTTAGGCACAGCAAAAAACAATAAAAGGCAAGTCAAGGACGCCCCAATCCAGAATTCCAAACTGCCAAAAGCGGATACAACTTCCCAAAAAGAATATTCAAGCATAACAATACTTGGAATTAAGACAATAAAAATAAATTTAAACACATGAAAATCAAATCTAATAAAAGATAATATGGCTAAATTCAAGCTGATAGAAAAAAGGGAAATAATATTCCTTGTATTCGCAGTTATCTGGTCTTTGCTATGGAATATAGTTTTCATGAGGTCTTACCTAATCCATCTCGAGAACAATCCAGACACACCAATACCTTTCGCCTACATAACGCACCAAATCGGCTACATAATCACCTGGGGCATATTTTCTTTTGCACTTTTGAGGAAACCCATCCATATCACAAGGCTGACTTTAGGGACAACATTCCTTTTTATAGCATTTGAGATAGTGATGCCGCCTTTATGCATTTCCCGTCAAGGCAATATTCTTTTATCTCCTGGTAATATGAGTTGCCTTGCTGGCAATGATACATTTGTCAGTTGGCTTTGGAGCTTGGTTGGAGTGCCTTATGGAACGCCTCTTATGTTTTACTTGACTTATATTTTTGGAATGGTATTCTTCTTTTTTCTTGCTGTTTTATTCCTTAAGGAAAGGGAATTATGGAGAACAATTGCAAAGGTTTAATGATTTTTTAAGATTTATTTTCGTGTTGGCTTTTTATTATCAGTTTTTTTGAGCGAGGAAAATATTATTATTAATGTGAACACAGTTAGAGACATCATTGGTATTGTGATATAGCCATAACTCGTGTAATATTGGGATGCACAAGAAATTCCTGCTGCTGAGCATGTGTTTGATACCTGTCTTGCGATCTGGCTGATGTAATAATGATAGGTTGCTATTGCCACTCCTATTGAACTGAGAGCCAAATTATAATCTGAAATTTCACCCCTCTTCTTCAGTAAAGCAACTCCTAAAATTATAGCTTGCGGGTACATGAATATGCGCTGGAACCAGCACAATTCACACTGCTCATATTTTGCTGCTTCAGAAAAGAAAAGGCTTCCTAAAGTCGCAGTAGCCGCGATAATAAAAGCTATTATCAATGCTCTATTTCTAAAAAACCCGAAAAAATTATCAAGAATTGAAATATTTTTCTTTAATATTTTTTTAATTATAAAATACAGTATCAGAAAGCCTAAAAAACATGGCTTAATACGGTCAATGCTGACAAAGATGAAATTACTGTTTGAACGATGCCCATATTCTCACTGAATTACATAATTTTAAGGGATTCTATTTTTAAATTGTTTACCTCTATCCCTCTAGAAAAAATAACTGTATTTCACTAGGGTTAAGCCTCGGAAGGGAGTTGAACCACTCCGCTGGAGTCTAAACCTGATTATTTGGAGTCAATTCCAGTCATGCACACACCTAATGTCTTGTCCTGTCTTGACAAGGTCTTGACTCAGCCTGTTTAATTGTATAGGAATTGTTGATAATAAAGATTGATGGAAGAGTTATGCGCTAACCAAATATTTAAATTTAATAATCGAGATTTAGAATATGATCCAGTTAAATAAGGGCCAAAGAACACTTTATGAAATGGTGATTCACTTTGCCGGAACAGACGATGTCAGGTCATTAACACAGGCATGGGATGTAGCGAGAAGAAGTTTTTCAGAACAAATTTTGGCCAATCTTGCTCTAGAAGTTTATGAGGCTAGAATAACCCACCTTATTGTAAATTTGAATATAATGGGAGATCTTGCTGCTGTAGCTGATCAGGGTGAAGTGAGAAGAATTTTTGAAAATACATTACAAGATTTAGCCGCATTAAATACACATACTATTTTACTAGAATCGTCATATGGATATGGGGATCATCGAGGTGTAGAAGAAGTTTCTGTTATGACACCAGTTTTATTAAGTAAATATTTATCTCCTGATGGTTTATATGAATCTTTCGGTCATAGAATGGTAGTCCAAGCAACCAGTGGTCCGAGTGGATCTTATGTTTTAGGGAACCCTGGACCAGAAGTTCTTTTACCTGTAAGAACTGCTCTAGGTCATTAATCCCACCTAAATTTCATTCTACAGGAACCAATATTTTTTTGATAAGTAGAAGAATTCTTGGTTAAAGGTAAGCCTCGGAAGGGAGTTGAACCCTTAACCTACTGATTACAAGTCAGTTGCTCTGCCGGGTTGAGCTACCGAGGCATGTCAATTAATTTAACTCAAATAATATTAAATCTTTTAGCTAATTGCCACTTATACTCTTCTGGATTTTCTGTTTTATATTGCAAAATTTACCTTCATATTTCCTTTAATGTTCTTAAGCTTTGCCTAGAAAAGGATTAAATGCTTAATACGAATCTTATTTATTGATTAGTCATGAAAACAAAATGGATATTCGGGGTAATTTTCGGTCTTGCAATAATTGCCGGTGCTTTTGCACAAAATCAAGATGTTTCTATAAGTATAATGCCAAATGAATTGACAGCTAACCCATATGAAATAGCTGTTTATGACATTAATATTCAAAACAAAGGAACTACAGCCGAAACATACACCCTTTCTGTTAAAGGAATACCAGATGATTGGTACTCTTTAAGCCATGAATCTCTAACTCTTTCAGCGGGCGAAAGTAAAACTGTCTATCTGTTCATTACCCCCCAGCCAACTGAAAATGATATTTATATCGGTTTGGTTAGCGTTGAAGGCACAAATGCTTCTGAAACATTTAGGTTGAATATAGTAAAAGATCATTTGGTCAGATTATCAGCTCCTAGCCAATTAACTTCATGTTTATGCGAAGAGGATCAGACAATGATAGTTGTTGAAAATATCGGAAAATATTCTGAAAATCTTGAATTAACTCTTTCAGGAGACGCATTAGATATAATTGATGTTGAGTTGAAAAGCTTTACAATCGAGCCGGGAGAGATAAAACAAATCCCAATAAGAATCTTGCCGGTATGCGACGCTGATGAAAAAACCTACAATCTGGAAATTTCTATAAAGTCGACAAACAGCTATACTTCAGCTTCAATTCAAACAGCAATCCAAAAGAAACAATGCTACGACTTCCAGATAACATATCCAGAAGAGGTCAGGACATGCGGCGGGGTAGATCAAAAATTCCAGATATCTGTCAGAAACACTGGAGTAAAGAAAGACAACTTTGAAGTAAATATTGAAGAAATAGGATATTCTGATATCATTAATATAGAGCCTGGCCAAGAGAAAATTTTAGAGGTTTCATTTGTTAAAGAAGAAGGCATTTATGAAATACCATTCAAAGTTTCTTCAAGTTCAAAAGAAGAGCAAGGCTTGATCAGATTTATGTCTGAAAAATGCTATGGCGTTGAGCTTGAATTAGACACTCAAGAATTGACGATCCAAGCAGGGACTGGAAAATTGACAAAGCCATCTATAAAGAATACTGGATCCAGGCAAGATACATTTGGAATTATGGCGAGTGCAAACTGGATTGCTATAAGGCCAGAAAATCTGACACTTTCACCGAATGAATCCCAGACTATTTTCGTATACTATAGCCCTGAGTATGGGGCTTCTGGAGAATATAATGTTCAATTGACTGCAGAAAGCGGAAATGCTTCTGACACTGAAACAGTTTTGGTTAATGTCGAGTCCCAAGAAACTACGGCCACTACAATTGGGTTTGGAGAAACTACTACAACTGAAAAAATTCCAGAACCGCCTGAAATCAATATAACAGAACCTACAGGCATGCTTGGAAAAGTCTGGGAAAAAATTGAATCACTCAGTTCAACAATAAGCAAAAAGGTAGATGAGCTGAAATTAAATAAGATAGTTTTGTCTCTGATCATAGGTTTTGTAATTGCATTGGCTATTCTTGTTGTAATCTATTTAATAGTAATGAGGGGTTAAAATGATAGAAATGGTGTTGTTAATTGCGAGTTTTTTGGTATTTTTGGCTGTTGCTTTGGAAGCAAAGATTAAGTCAGATTTAGGCAGGTTTATCGTTTACACAGGTCTTCTAGTGGGGGTAGTTGATCTCATCTACGTAATAGTTAAACTGCTCCGGGGATAAGATGAAAACAAACAGTCTTTTGGCATTTGTTCTTACATTAGCAGCTTTGCTGATGCTCATTGGGTTAGTTGGGTGGATAGTTTACAATAACTTATCAGCCACCATCTACAGGGATCCAGAATACTGCAAGCATTTTTCTGTTGATTTGAAGCCAGAATCCTATTCTGCTGAATTAGAGGTAGGGTATGGAAAATTAATCAGGGTAAACATCACAAATAATGGGTTTGAGGACACATTTGATATTGGATTTAAGGGCCCTGACTGGATTGCAACTAGACCATTAAAGATGGATCTAGGGCAGGGAAAATCTGAAGAAATATTTGTTTACATGAGCCCAATTGTTGGCTCAGAAGGAAATTATACTGTTGCTGTTTTTGCCAAATCCTATTGCGGGATTGAAGAGACTGAAATCAAGATTAAAGTTTAGTTTATTTATATTTCTAATATCCACTAGTTTTGATTATATGGATGAAAATCTCAAGAAATTGCTTGAGAAGCAGCAGTATAGGTTTTCCGGGAATCACAGCGTAGTTAAGATATGCAGATGGACAAAGAAGAGTCTAGTTGAGGGTAAGGTATGCTACAAGGAGAAATGGTACCCGCCTGTCAAGAGCCATAGATGCATGCAGATGTCGCCATCTTTAGTTTGCAATCACAGATGCTTGTTCTGCTGGCGTCTACATTCAGGAGATAGAGGGTTTTCTTGGAAGGAATCTTTTGAAGGTTTAGTCTTGGATGAACCTAAAGATATTCTAGAGAAATGCATAGAACAAAGAAAATCATTATTGACAGGGTTTAAAGGTTTTGAACGAGTTGACAAGAGAAAGTGGGAAGAAGCCTTAAAACCGAATATGATGGCTATAAGCCTAACTGGAGAACCAACGATGTATCCTAAATTGGATGAATTAATTCAAGAAGCCAAGAGGATGAATATAATTTCTTTTCTAGTCACAAATGGGACTTTACCGGATAGATTGCAATCCTTGAATACAAAACCATTCCAACTCTACGTCACACTGCCAGCGCCGAATAAAGAAACTTACAAGAAATTATGTCAGCCATCCACTCCAAAGTTGTGGGATAAAATCATGGAAACTTTAGAGCTGATCGACTCATTTGATTGCAGGAAAGTCATTAGGTTAACTCTAGTAAAAGGATTAAATATGGTTGAGCCAGAGGAATACGCCAAACTGATCGAGAAAGCAAACCCAGATTTTGTTGAAGCAAAGGGATATGTTCATGTCGGGGAATCCCAAAAAAGGCTGCCGATGGACGCGATGCCCTATCATGAAGATATAATCGAGTTTTCTAAGGAAATAGAGAAACACTCTTCTTTTAGAATAAAGGATGTTTTTAAGCCTAGCAGGGTAGTTTTACTCAAGAAATAGATCGTTTGGTCTGTTCCTAACATAATAGTAAGGAATTTTAAGCCCAACTGGCAAGTATTATGTATGTTAAATGAGGATGAAGAAGTCCTGAAATCCCTTGTCTCGGATACAAGGAGAGAAATAGTTAAGATATTGTCTGAAGGGGACAGAACGCCATCCGACCTAAGCAGAATGCTGGACAAAAGCAAATCCACGATAGTCGAACATTTGGAGAAGCTGATCAACGCAGGCTTAGTCGAGAAGATTGAAAGGCCTGGATATAAATGGGTGTTCTATTCATTAACAAAAAAAGGGGAATCATATGTTTCAAAGAAAGACCAGAGGCTGGTTATAATTTTATCAACAGTATTTTTGTCGATAATCGGCGGGGTATTCTCGATGATAGGATACTTGACACAGCCATCTTATAGGATGGCTATAAATGATAAAACCCTTGAAGCGCCAGAATTAGTGACTAACGTAGGAGGAGGGAACGCTGATGCTATGATTTCTGCAACTCCATGGTTTCTGTATTTATCGATTGGGTTGTTTGTGATAGCTTTAATTGGAATATTTGTGTTAATTATGATGAAGAGGAAGAAGAATTGGGAGATATAAATGAAATGGAAAAAATTTTTCAACCCTAAAATAATTTTTTTATTTCTGGTATTATTTTTATTAAGTTCCTTAATACCAAGTTTTAGGAATTATATTATTTTTGAAGGAGGTCTAAGAATACCAAACGAGTTAGGTTTTCCCTTAATTTTTTATGAGTTATATCTATGCCCACCATGGGTTTTATGTGCAACTGTTGTTATTCCACCGAAATTCCTTATTTTTAATTTTATAGTTGATGTAGTATTTTGGTACTTAATCGCTTGTTTAATATTTTGGGTCTACAAAAAGGTGAAAAGATGAAAACAATATTATTTGCATTGTTTCTAATTGGTCTTATTTTGGTTAGTGGATGTATTCAAAACCCTCAAATACTCAATAAATGTCAAACAGATAATGATTGCGTTCCTGCTCAATGCTGCCATCCAACTAGTTGTGTTCCTTTAAGCCAAAGACCTAACTGCGAAAAAGTTCCCTGTACACTGGAATGTCGAGGGGAAACTATGGACTGCGGCCAAGGCTCATGTGCCTGTGTAAATGGAAAATGCCAGGTAGAATGGAACAATAGAATCCTTACAGACGATGATATAGTAAATGAATTAAAAAATTTGAGAAAAATCAACACTTATCCAGACAACAAAAATATTGATCCAAAAGATTATCCGAAAACTCTAGGACTATATTCAAAAAATGGATTAAAGCTTATTGAGGGTTATTTCTGTTCTGATGTCTGCCCAGATTATGGGGGAGTTTGGATAGCTTTTGAGAATATAAATTCTAAGGAAAAATGCGCTGAGATTGGCGGCAAGGATTTGGTTGATCATGCATGGGGAGGATATATTGGATGCGCCCCGAAGATATTTGAAAAGTTTTGTGAGGATGACAGCGAATGCACCATACAAAGCACAGACAACTGCTGCGGCATAGAAGCTATAAATAAAGATTATTCAAAAGGCTTGCATCAGGTATGTACCATGATGTGCCCTGAATACACAATAAAATGCGAAAATAACATTTGTTCATTGGAAATCAAACAATTAGAGATAAAATAACCCTATTATCAATAAAACACTGATATAAATAAAAAAAACATCATAATATCTGATAGTAAGCCTTTTAATGAGGTGTAAATATGGCAGAAGTTTTATGCAAATGCGGAATAAAGAGAGAAAAAGGCTACTTGTATTTTATCGACAAGAAAGGAAATGCGGCCAGATGTAAAATGGCAAGAAAAGGCCAGAAAGTAGATAAAAAACAAGATGTCCTGTACAATTGCGGAATAAAGAGAGAAAAAGGTTACCTATACTTTATCGACAAGCAAGGTAACGCAGCTAGGGCTAAAATGGCTCGCGGCAGAAGGAAGTAGTGATTTTTATTTTTTATTTTTGAATTTTTACTGAAGGTGGATAAAAATCAACAAAATCATTATAGCTGTTGCTTTAACGCTATTTTTTATTCTCCTTATTTTTTTGTTTAATTCGGCTGAATGGTCGTATATTGATTGTTTGAAAGAATGCAATAGCGGGAGAAATGTTCCTTATAGATTATGCAGTCATCCTATGGTCCAAAAGCTTGTTGATCATGGAAAATGCTGGTGGAGCGACTTAACACCTATGTTGAATTGATTATTTTTTTGCCTTTCAGCTGCGGCATAACCTTAATCTTCCCGGAAAATTCTTTATTCAGGCATTCTCCTTTGAAATATCTGTCTAAAAATATAGCAAGAGCAGCAATTTCAGAGTGCGGCTGATTTCCAACAGCAACTTGGGCATCACATAAGCCATATACATCGCCAGGAACCTTTTCACTCCCAACAATTACAAGAAGATTAACCTTCTTTCTGACTTTATCTATAATATCAGGAAGGTTGATTCCATACATTGTCAGAAGAACAGTATAGTAGCCTTGGGATTTAAAATTCTTTATAACATTTTTCCAATTCTTTTCATATCTAACCTCAAATAATCCACCCCATTTATTAGTTATTCTTTGGATAGATTCCAGCAGGCCTTTATCCTCTTGCCCGGAGAAGATAATACCTTCAGACCCAAAAGCTCTTGCAACTAAACCGCAATGCGTGGATATCCTTTCATCCCTGGGCAACCTATGCCCTAATCGCAGAATCCAAACAGGCATACTACTATTTAAGCCCTAAACAGTTATAAATCTACTAATCTAAGGAATGTTTGGTGATATCATAGCATATAAGAGGCCGCAATTGACACCAGAAGAAGAAATAGGCAGAACCAAGAGGCCAGAACCAGGACAGATTTACGCTTTAGTGGAGATGATGTTGGGGTCAGACAAGCTTCGTGTGCAATGTGAAGACGGAAAGGAAAGAATGGCAAGGATTCCTGGCAAGCTTAGAAAGCGTGTATGGATACGTGTCGGCGACTTGATTCTTGTAGAGCCTTGGAAAGTCCAGAGCGACGAGAGATGCGATGTTAAGTGGAGATACACTCCGACACAAGCCGAATGGATTAGAAGGAAAGGGTTTTTGAAGAATATTTAATCCGACCCATTATCCCATATATGGTTTATTTTCTTTTTGTAATCTAAAAATCTCATAATCCCGTAAAAAAACAATAACACACCTAATGCTATTGCTATAACACCAAAGATTATGAAATGGGCTGAAGGTAAAAATTTTACAAGAAATATCCCTAATACAAACAATGAAAATGATGTTCTCCAATAAGCTAATAATGTTCTTTCGTTTGCAAGGTCAGTTCTGTATTGAGCTAAATAATCTCTTATTATATGTTTTTCTTTCATTTTCATTTCTTGATTTTTGGATTTAAAAAAGATTGTTCAGGCTTAACTTCACCAGAAATTTCAGAATGAATATCTAGTCAAGTAAGCAAGATTGAATATTATCAGTTTCATATCTTCCAAACTTTGATTGACTGATTTTATTGAACGAGAAGTTCATACTGAAATTATTTTTTACATATAAACATCAGGTTAAAAGACAACTATCTCCAGAATTTATTTTTTACGTAAAAATGATTATTTATAATTTGAATTTCGCCAAAAAATAATACATTCTCAAAACCTATATCTATGAAATATTCATGCCAAATATGAGGCGAAAATGTTGAGCGATGTGTTTTATCCATTGCATTAAAAAATAGTGTTGCTAATACCCCAACAAATCCAAAATTGTTTGGAACCGATCCTATTAATATACCTTCTTTTTTGAGAGATTTATACAGTTTTTCAATGGTGTTTCTTGGATTTTTGAGATGCTCTAGCAGATCGAATACCACAATAACATCATAATGATTTGATTCCAAATTTATTTCTTCGATATTTCCTACACTTATTTTACCTCTAAATGATTTTTTCGCTTCATTTACAGCATATTCAGAAATATCGACTCCGGTAATCCTAAAATATTTTTCTGCCTCTTTCAAGAAGTTCCCTACACCACATCCAACTTCCAATAGATTTCCATTATTTTTGTATTTAAGGAGTTCTTTTATTTGGTTTCTTTTTCTTTGAGATTTGGGATTTTCTTTATAAAAAATATTTTGAAAATAATTCTTATCGTATTTTTTTCTGATTATATTCATGTTTAAAATTAAGTTATAGATGTTTTTAAATTTTTGCAGCCAAATTACAACTGGGATGATGATATACTCTTTTCTTCCCTAGGATCAACCTTTTGCAACTTCTTACTCATATCTAATAGTTTTTCAAAACCATAGATTTACCAACAATAATTGCGTTTAATTCCTGTTATATTTGTCTGGTGAGTAGAGTAATTATAATCGCGAACGAGACCGAGTTTTTTGACGAAGTGCAAAATGCGAAGAGTCCCGATTTTTCCACCATGAATAGATTTAAATGTTTTTTTGTATAATTCTAAAATATGACATATGGTTTGAGTGACGGTCTATGTCCGTATAGAGATCCTACATTTGGAGTGAGTGGAAATGTATTTTTTGGGCGTACATATATAAAAGCTGTTGAGGAACCCGAAAAAGTGAGGAAATCATTTGCAGCTAGATATGGTTATGATGTAAGAAATGTGCAAATTTTGCAAGGTAGACATGAAGATGAATTTCTAATTATATTTTCTTGTGAGATAATTTGTTAAAGCGGAAAATCGGAATTGAACATAAAAGCCCTGTTATGCTCGTCTGACCAACAGGAAGACTTGATTTTTAGTGCAACGTTCGGACGAAGTCCGAAAAAATTAAAGTCGTCGTGTCTATAGTTTTTTATGGGGGTTTCCGCCGCCATTTTTTGCTTCTTTTTTCTGAAAAAAGAAGAGGGGGATTTCCATTTAATAACCAAAAAGTATTTAAATATTAGACTATTCTAATATATTAATATGAAAGAATTATATAAAATCCATGCTGAAATGTGTAAAGTGTTTTCAAACTCAACAAGGTTGGAAATATTGAATTTATTGAGAGATAAAGAATTATCAGTAACAGAATTGATAGAAAAAACAAAACTAAGTCAAGCCAATATTTCCCAACATCTGTCAATTATGAAATCAAAAGAGATAGTTTCATCAAACAGGAAAGGCAAGAATATTTATTACAAACTTACAAATCCTAAAATCATTAAAGCGTTTGATATAATCAGAGATGTTTTGGCTGAAAGATTAAAGAAAAATGGAAACGTTGTTAAAAATTATGAGGTGTTAGAATGAAAAAAATATCCATACTTGTGATTTTCAGTATGTTGCTATTGAGTGTAAGTTTGGTATCTGCTCACGAACATAATTTTACTGAGACAAAACAACTTATTGATTCAGGAATTAGTTGTGATAAACTTACAGATGAACAACTTGAAGCTATGGGAGACTATTACATGGAACAAATGCACCCTGGCGAAGCCCATGAAATGATGGATCAGATGATGGGTGGCGAAGGTTCTGATACTTTAAAGCAAATGCATATTCAGATGGCTAAACGACTTTATTGTAACGAAGATGTCGGAGGAATGATGAATATGATGATGGGAAATAATATGATGGGAAACTATCCAACATATTATGGATATAATAATTTCTGGAATATACTCTGGCTGATTTTTTTAATAGGAATAATTGTCTTAATAATTTGGCTTATTTATAACTTTACAAAAAAGGGGAAAGAGTCTGAAACTCCAATTAATATCTTACAGAAAAGATATGCTAAAGGAGAAATAAACAAAAAACAATTTGATGAAATGAAAAAGGAGTTAAGGAAGTGAGACTCATGGAAAAAGATAAAAATACATTGGTATGGATTTTTATTGCTGTAATTGTTGTTCTTTTTTTCATAGGAAGTTTTGGAATGGGTGGTTATGGTATGATAGGTTTCGGGATGGGATTTGGATTTATCTTTATGTTGCTTTTCTGGGGGCTTATTATATGGCTTATAGTCACTTTAATCAATGCGAGCCAATCTAATAAAAGTGAGCCAGATTCATTAACAATCCTAAAAAGAAGATATGCTTCTGGAAAAATTACAAAGAAACAATATGAAGAAATGAGGAAAGAATTAAACAGGTGATTTAAATGAAAATTGGAATTGTTATAGGTACAAATGAGCCAGAAGTTGTCTGGAATGCTTTTAGATTTGGAAACACCTCATTAAAGGCAAATCACGAAGTAAAGGTTTTCTTAATAAATAAAGGAGTTGAAATTGAAGAGATTAAAGATGAAAAATATAATGCAAAAGAACAGGCTGATTTATTTCTTGAAAACAAGGGACAGATATTGGCTTGTGGGACTTGCCTAAAATCAAGAGAAAAAGAAGGCAGTAAAGTTTGTCCAATTTCAACCATGAAAGATTTGTTAAAAATGGTTGAAGAGTCTGATAAGGTTTTGACGTTTGGTTAGGAAATCCCCCATTAAAATTTCTTTTTCGTAGAAAAAGGCTAAATGTGCGTAGCACTCGTAAGGCGGAAACCCCCTCTTAATAACTCTACACGACGATTGAATATAACCCGTGTTATATGACCTGAAGAAGCGAAGCGACTGAAAGCGCAGCGTGGCAAGCGACCAAAGGGAGCGCAGAGTTTTGAGTTTAGGGGTTCGCCTTAATCCTATTAACATCATCAACAGAAATCCAAGCAGACATCGCACCAAATCCGGATTTATCAATTTCAAATGGCTCAATTTTCAGCGGATTTTTCAAAAAAATTAACATGCAATACTTCTTATTTTTGAACATCTCAAAAAATTCTGGGATTTTATCAATACCCAAACCATCCGCTTGACCATATTGATACAAAATTTCTTTGACTTTCTCTGGGGTTAAATCAGAAAATTGAATCACTTTTTCGACCTCGGTTTTGATGGTAACAGGTTTGCCAGAATCTTTGAAGTAAACAATTTCACCAGATTTAATTCTATCCCAAGGAGAATATTTCACTTTATACCATCTTGATTCAATTTTCTTTTGACCAGATAGAATTTTTTGAGTCAATCCCCAAGATTTTCTCATTATCGCAACATGTTCCATACTGTAGTTAATTTTTTTGAACTTTATAAAATAATCGAAAGGCGAACCCCGTTAAAAACTCAAAATTTCACATAATCGGTGTTATGCGACCCTGCTAAGGGCAATCATCAGATTGAGTTTTCATATCAATGAAAATTTTGCATAATCAGTGTTATGCGACCACGCTAGTGGCTCCATCAGGAGAGTTTGCATCAGCAAATTTTGCATAATCGCTGTTATGTGGGGAGCCTGCAAGGCGACCGAGCGGAGTGAAACGTAGCGACAGTATGACGCAGACCGCCAAAAAATTATACTTCAATAGTTTCTTCTAAATCTAAGAATTTAAAATTTAAACCCTGCCCATTAAAATGTTTTTCAACTTCTCTTAAGTCGGCAGGAAATTTAGGATTATCATAATGAATAGGTATCACGAGTTTTGCTCCTGTCTCTTTTGCAAATAGTGATGCTTCAAAAGGACTCATAACTAATCCATGATTACAAATAGGCACGAATAGAACATCACATTTATAATCATTTTCGAAACAAATGGTGTCGCTTGTTTGATATACTCTGTTCTTACCATCATCAATAATGAATCCAACATTTTCATTAACTTCTTTGCCACCTTTGAGAAGCGGAATATATCCATGAACCGCTTTTACAACTTCAATTTTAACATTGTCAAAATTCAAAATATCTCCAACTTTGACAATATTTGGAGAAATTTCTGGATAATTATCAGCAACCTCTTTGGTTGTATAAAATTGTGTTCTTGAATTTTGTAGAATTTTTTTAACAGCTTCAAGGTGGCAATGATCTCCATGTTTATGGGTTACTAAGAGTATATCAATATCTTTCCATTCATTGTTTGGATATAAATCTTTATATTGAAGATATCCTGGATCAAGGAGTATTCTCTTACCATTTGTTTCGATTAAAATACATGATTGAGCAAAACGAGTGATTTTTGTAGTCATATTATACATATATTAGGCAGGGTTTAAATTATTTTCTTTTTTTTGGCGGTCGAGTAATATTGCACATAATCGGTGTTATGCGACCCTGCTAAGGGCAATCATCAGATTGAGTTTTCATATCAATGAAAATTTTGCATAATCAGTGTTGTATTCCCGAACCTCCAATGTTTCCTCGACTGACTGGCAAGGAGGTCAGAGCTGAAGCTTTGAGAGTTGTGAGGCGCGAGCACCGCAGCCAGCAGGCGAGGAGCGCAGACGAGTTATGACGCAGGATTTTGCCAGTTAAGGGGTGCAGGGGTATCCCCGCATTGAAATCCAAAATCCGAGTAATAATTGAATGCAATCAGTGTTGTATTCCCGAACCTCCAATGTTTCCTCGACTGACTGGCAAGGAGGTCAGAGCTGAAGCTTTGAGAGTTGTGAGGCGCGAGCACCGCAGCCAGCAGGCGAGGAGCGCAGACGAGTTATGACGCAGGATTTTGCCAGTTAAGGGGTGCAGGGGTATCCCCGCATTGAAATCCAAAATCCGAGTAATAATTGAATGCAACAGACTTTTAACGAAGTTCGAAGAATTTGGGCTACCTAGCCGTTAAAAGTACTTAATTCAACCGACGATCGCAGAAATTTTATTCTTTTTATATGCCTAAAAGTGCATATTCTTTTTATGGTTTATATCCCAGTTGATGTGAATGAGGCGATAAGAAGGGAATGCCGAAGGAGAAGATACAGCGAAAGGACGATTAAAACATATATTTACTGTGTCACCAAATTCCTCAGGTTTTCAGGTAAAGGCTTGGATAAAGTAAGTAAAAAAGATGTTCGGTTATTTCTAGAATCGCTCTCTGAAGAGGGAAAAGCAGGAAACACAATGAATGTATACCACATGGCAATCAGATTCCTTTTCGAAGACGTCCTTGACAAAAGAATTTGGATTGACATCAAATACAGCAAAATCCCAGAGAAACTGCCTGTTTTTTTGGAAAAGGAAGAAATCAAAAACCTGCTCAATTCTATTCACAATCCAACCCATAAGTTGATGGTTCAGTTTATGTATTCAGCTGGTCTTCGGGTCAGCGAGCTTGTAAATCTGAAGGTTGGGGACATGGAACTAGATAAAAATTATGGATGGGTGAGAAAAGGAAAAGGAAATAAAGACAGACTTTTCATTATAGCTGATTCTCTGAAGAGCGAACTTCTTCAGTTAGTAGAAACTAAAAAAGTAGGTGACTTGGTCTTTTCCAATAATAGGGGAGGAGAATACAGCTCAAAAACACTTCAGGAGATAATAAAGTTGGCGGCTAAAACCTCAAAAATTAAGAAAAAAGTCTCTTGCCATACTCTAAGGCACAGTTTTGCCACACATTTAATTCAGGATGGCTACTCCGTATCAGAAGTTCAAACACTCTTAGGCCATAAGAGCCCCGAAACAACCTTCATCTATTTGCACACCGCCTCTCCAACCATGATCAAAATAAAAAGTCCATTAGACAACTTATAATTGGTGATTAATTGGTTCACAAAAGAAAAAGATCCCTTGACTATACTAAAGACCTTAAATCAGTCAGCGGTGTGTTTGATGAAAAAACAAGGCTGTCGCTCTATAGGCTCTTGAACAAAAAACAAATCCAAATCCAATCCCTGATAAAGGAAGGGAAAGAAAGCGTAGTTTTCTCAGGTTTGACTCAAGAAAAGAAATGGGTCATTATTAAAGTATATAGAACACAAGTTATGGATTTTAAGAAAATTTCCAAATACCTCCTGGGAGACCCTAGATTCGGTAAAATCTCAAAAAACAGAAGAGACTTCATTTATACTTGGTGCAGGCGGGAGTACAAGAACCTTCAGACAGCTTCCAGAGCAGGGGTTAATTGCCCTGAACCCATCACTTCATCAGATAACATCTTGATAATGTCCTTTATAGGAGATGAAAGCACGGTTGCGCCTAGATTGATTGATGTAAGGCTAGAAAACCCAAAAGAAATCTACAAAATGGTTGTTGAAAATATGAAAAAACTCAGCAAAGCTGGTTTGGCGCATGGAGATCTAAGTGCATATAATATTCTCTTTAAAAACGGCCCGGTATTCATAGATCTCAGCCACTCTACAACCTCAAAAAGCTCCATTTTCTTGGAGCTATTGAGGAGGGACATAGAAAATATAAATTCTTATTTTACTAAATTAGATATTCGTGTAATTGATTCGGAAAAACTCTATAAAGACCTTATTAAGCTTTTGAGGATAAAATAAGATGATAGATTTCATTAAAATTCCAGAAAAGATGAAAAAAGTCCTAATTAAAGATAATAAAGATAGGAAACACCTAGAAAATCTTACAGACACAAAAATAACTATAGGGGACGACTTAAAAATAGAGGGGGAATCATTCCAAGTATATCAAGCTAAGCAAGTTTTGAAGGCATTTGGAAGAGGTTTTATAATCAAGGATGCGCTGTCCCTTCTGGACGATAGCTATGGCTTGGAGATAATAGATTTAACTGATATAATAAAATCCCAAAATAGGATGGGTGTAGTAAAAGGGAGAATAATAGGGACTAGAGGCAAAACCAAGAAAATGATAGAAAGATACACTGAAACAAAGCTTTCAATCCAAGGAAAAACAGTAAGCATATTAGGGGAATGGAATAAAATAAGTGTGTCAAAAGAGGCTTTAATGATGTTAATAAAAGGCTGCAACCACTCCACATTATATAAATGGTTGGAACGTCAATATTCGGGTGTGAAAGAATGGTAGACGATCCAGCTGGAAAAAACGCCGAGCAAATGGCTAAAGAGCATAAAGAAATATCAGTTTCTGAATTTTTCGAAAAGAATAGGCATTTGTTGGGGTATGACAACCCTACTAGGGCTTTGATAACTGTGGTTAAGGAGTTTGTTGACAATTCTCTTGATGCCTGTGAAGAAGCTAGGATATTGCCGAGAATATGGCTGGAGGTCAAATCAACTACTTCAGACAGATTTAGGGTAATGCTCAAGGATAATGGACCTGGGATGATGGATAACAGGATACCACAGACTCTTGGAAAGCTGCTCGTAGGGTCGAAATTCTATAAAAATTTACAAAGCCGTGGACAACAGGGCCTTGGAACGAAAGGGGCTGTTATGTATTCCCAATTGACTACAGGCAAGCCAACATCAATCGTAGCATCAACTGGAAACGGGAAAACTTCGTTCTATGAATTAATGATTGACGTCAAGAAAAACGAGCCAAAAATAGTCTCGCATCAGTATATTGAAGACGGGAGAGTCTGGCATGGCCTAAAAATAGAGATGGAGATTGAGGGGAGGTATGTCGAGAGCAAGAGCGGCGTGGGGGAATTCATAAAACAGGTTGCTATTGCCAACCCATTCGCGGAGATAATTTTTGACGGGCCTAGCGGGAGAGTAGAATTCCAGAGAGGGGCAATGGAGCTCCCGCCGCTTCCAAAAGAGATCAAACCTCATCCTTACGGTGTAGAATTAGGAATATTCAGGAGAATGATCCAAGAAACATCTTCAAGGACTGTTAAATCTTTCTTTACAAATGATTTCTCAAGGGTTGGCGGAATATCTGCTGATGAGATATGCAAATTGGCAGGTGTTAATCCTGGAGTAAGCCCTAGAAGCATAGATGCAGATAATTCAGAGAAACTCTTCAAGGCAATGAAAAACGCTAAATTACTAAGGCCACCAACTGACTGTTTATCCCCATTAGGAGAAGAACTAATATTGTCTGGTTTAAAAAAAGAAATTAAGGCAGAGTTTTTCTCGTCAGTCACTCGCCCTCCTTCTGTTTATCGTGGGAGCCCGTTCCAGGTTGAGGTTGGCATAGCCTATGGAGGAGAATTGCCGCAGGAAGGGGCTGTGGATATAATGCGTATTTCTAACCGTGTCCCATTAATGTATCAGGCTGGTGACTGTGCAATTACAAAGGCGGTGGCAGGAACAGACTGGAAGAAATATGGATTTAACCAAAGCGGGAAAAATATGCCTACAGGCCCAGGCGTTGTCATGGTTCATTTTGCATCAACATGGGTTCCATACACATCAGAATCCAAACAGGCTATAGCATCTTACAATATAATTATAAAAGAGATAAAGCTCGCCCTTCAGGAAGCAGGGAGAAGAATGCAAAAATATGTATCTGGCAAAAGAAGATTTGAAATGCATCAGCAAAGAAAGAAAATATTTGAAAGGTATATTCCTGAAGTTGCAGAATCATTGGGTAAATTAACAAAGGAAAATCAAGAGCTTATTAAAGCTAAACTCCAAAAAATGGCTAAAGAAGTAACTGAGGTGAAATTGTTTGAGTCAGAACTTGAGGGAGACGACATCGAAGAAATTGTATCAGATGGGGAAGGAGATAGTTGAACAGATCAATGAAGAAAAAAAACCGTCCATGAAGATACCTGTCCGCTCGCTCAGCAATATAAAATGGGATGAAACCAACAAACTGCTTACCCTTGGGGATAAAAAATCCAAAAGGCATTTCTTTAATGTAGGCCATGCCAGAAAGTTTATGCAGACCCTGCTCATAGCTTCTTTCTGCAAGGATATAGTCGACGAGAATATTCATGCATCTATCAGAGACATGTACTATAATTTGAAGCATAGCATAGGCGGCTCAAAGGAGAATACTTTTGAAGAGCAAGCAGAGTCTGATCCGCTCATTGTGGACATAGAGACTGCCTTGCAAACTCTCAGGGAGCAGTTGCATTTGCTAGCCGACCGTAAAGGTGTTGTAGTAGGGAATGTTGTAGTTGAGGACAGGGGAGATTCAATTAATTGGTCTAAACTTGGGTCAGGCGGTTGGTCTATTCCTTCTGTTGTTGAGGATATAAAATTTGAAAAAGTTGACGCTGATTTTGTGCTTGTAATAGAGAAAAATGCAGGATTTGAAAGGCTCCATGAAGATAAGCTTTGGAAGAAGTACAACTGCATTCTCATGGGTACAGGAGGCCAGGCAGCAAGGGGAACTAGACGATTAATAAAGAGGTTGTCAGATGAATACAAGCTGCCTGTTTATGTACTAACTGACAGTGACAGCTACGGCTGGTACATCTACTCAGTGATAAAATCAGGTTCAATGGCATTAGCTCATGCCTCTGATGAGTTGGGAACACCTTCTGCTAGGTTCATAGGCTTGACTATATCAGACATCAAAGACTACAAACTCGAGAAATCAGTTATTAGAGCAAACGACCGGGATTTAAAAAGGGCGAAGGAATTGCTAGAATATCCATGGTTCCACCACAAAGAATGGCAGCAGGAAATCAAGCTGATGCTCGACAAGAAGATCAAAGCAGAAATTGAAGCGTTGTCTTCAAAAGGATTAAAGTTCTTGAGTGATACTTATCTGCCAGAAAAACTGGAAAGGAAGGAATTTCTGCCGTGATTTCATTGAATTCAATAAAAATTATCGAGGGGGCATTAATTAGGAATAACAGGAAAATTAAAGCGGTTATTTTTGATATTGATGGAGTTATTTATGATGACAATAAGGAGTTAATAGATTATCAGAAAAAAACCGCTCAAATATTGGGGCTTAGAATACCTTCTGATATTGAAATTTTCAGACTCTTTGGCAAGTCTTGGACCGAAATCATCGATCAATTATGGCCTGGTGTTGATTCTGAAGAATATAAAAAGGCTTGGTTTAAATTGGTTGGGGATAAATTAGACTACCTTCCTTTGAATGATAGAGTTAGGGAAACCCTTGAAAAATTAAAGAAAAAATTCATTTTAGGTGTTGTTAGTGGAGGTCACAGGGACTGGATTTTGGTTAGGTTTAAAAATGATAGTTTAACGGATTTTTTTGATGTAATAGTTTCAGGAGATGATACAGAGAAACATAAACCGAACGGTGAGCCAATACTTTATGCATGTCAGAAATTGAATATCAAGCCTGAGGAATGCGTTTATATTGGGGATAATATAATTGATTATGAAGCTGCCAAGGATGCTGATGTTCATTTTATTGGGTTTATTTGGGATGGTATTGAGCATGGGTTATTTGATAATATTCAGCTCAATAGCCGCGTTTACAGCTTTAGGGAAATACCAAAAGAAATAGAGAAAATTGAAAAAAATATCATGTAGGTAAATTGGGTTTAATGGAATTCTTGCTTGAATATCATGTTAATGATAAAATAACACTTTTTTCATTAAATTCTATTAAAATTTTTGGCATTGATGACATCAAGTACAACATGATCTATTTTCGGGGCGTAAGATTTCACTTTTTTCCATGAAAGCAGATTAAATTCCATTCCATACTTGACCGCAGCATCATTTATCTCAAACAATAGCTTATCATGGATTTTATCTTCACCTAGAATGGAGTGGTAGTGGATTATTCCGTTGGGTTTGATGATCTTCATCGCAGCGTCTAGATAATCCTTTGGCGATGGTATCAATCCCATTAGAATCCTGTCAGCCTTTTCTCCTAGACTTACACATTCTTTTTTACAGTCGCCTAAAATTGGAACGACTTTATTTTCGATTTGGTTAAGTTTAATATTTTCCCAGAGGTAGTGGTAGGATTCTGGGTTGATTTCGATTGCATAGATCTTTTTTGCTTTTGAAAACTTCCCTAAACCCAGTGAGAAGTAGCCTATACCTGCGAACATATCCACGACAATCTCATCTTCTTTCACTTGTGAGATTACCCTTTTTCTTTCGGTTAAGTTGCCTTTAGAGAACATAACTTTTGAGACATCCAATTTATAAGAGATTTCGTTTTCTTTGTGGATGGTTTCCATACTGTCTTTCCCTGCGATTATTTTGATGTTTGGCTGCCTGAATTGTCCGGTTATGAAGTCTGTTCTCCTGCAGACTGTTCTTGTGCTTGGGATATTTTCTAGGATTACTTTGCCGATTTCTTTGTCATACTTCCATAATTCTTTTTTGATGTTGACGATGACGATGTTGCCTATTTTTTGGTAGCTGGATGGAAGTAGGGAAGATTCCTTCTTTGTTAATTCAAGATTTTCTATTAGCAGTTGTTTGATTGGCTTGATCATGATTGGTCTCTTTCCTCCTAATGATTTCTAAAATTTCAGAAGTTCTAATAATTGGGATGTTCACATATTCTTTTATTTTTATCAGATGTTTATCGCCACTTATAATATAATCGGCCCCGCATTTTAGAGCACATTCCAGGAACTTATTATCTTCAGGGTCTTCTTTCACAACATCCAATTTTTCCTTCGCTTCAATTATTTTATCTCTTTCTAACACCCTCAATTATTTTATCTAAATCCTTTCTTTTAAATCCTTCCTTTTTTACAACCTTCTTAAGAGGTTCAGATATTTCTCTGAAACTTTTTTCAAATACAGATTTTTCTAGTTTTTTGAATATTATTGTGTCCTTTTCTCCAAACACTAAAAACTTGTCAGCTGGTTCTATACTGAGATCTTTTCTTATTTGGGTTGGTATCACTACTTGACCTTTTGGAGATATTCTAGTTATTTCCACTTCCATTATTATCACTTTTTTTATTAAGTAAAATATATTTTACTTTTTTTACTTATAGGGTTTTCTGTTAGCGGTTGCTTTATTGAATTGAGCATGATTAGTGTTGTAATGTGGAATTTAAGTAGTTAATCTCGAGGGACTAATGTAATTTTCAACCTTGCCATAGACTGCTTACATTTGAAGTAGTGCGAATACAAATAAAAAATAAAAATGTTATCCATATGTCTGGATATTACAATTATTTTGATGTAAAAATAGAATGGTTGGATGAGAAATTCCAGTATAGAGCAAACTTTATCTAAAAACTAATCCTCTTTAAATTGTTGTAAGCATGTGAATTTGGATAAAATTGATTCATTAGTAATGATATTATCACATAAATTTGAATCATTACGTATTTTTGCTAAATCAGAATAACATATATCTTTATACGTTTGTTTATCCATACCTTCAAAATCATTACAGGCTTCAATATTATTGTTAAATTTTGCCACTTCCAATATACAAACATTTATAATATTTGCATGAGGAGGTATTTTGACACATATTGAAGTATCATTTTTACTCTCCGCAATATATCTATAGCACCTTTCTTTACTAAAACTGACAATTAACCTCCCATCATCTGTTTTTATTATTTCTTTTACCATTAACGATCCTTTATCAAGGTCCACTTCACTCGGAATTTGATCACAATAATTATCATCAAGTGTTTCCATTGCCTTTTGGAAAACAATTTTATCTTTATTTTCTTTCTGAAATATACATCCAGAGATCAGTATTAAAGAAATTATTGAAAGAGTAGGGATAACTAATCTATTCATAGAGTAAAATTGGCTATCAACTATAAAAAGATATTTTTTTAACTTGAATCAAGGTGGACCCAAATTATTTTATTATAAATCAAATTTTACATTTATTAACTACTTCTATTGGTTTTTCAAAACCTTCTATTACAATTTTAAAAGAAATGGGATCAGCTTTATCTACACATTTCTTTTCTTTGCATAGAATTTCCATTTTTATGATAAATTCACCCTCTAATAATACGAACTCACTTGAAGTGTAAAACATAGAATATTCGTCTTTTGGAATCAATTGGTCATCTTGGTATATGAAAACATTCTCCAATTTAATTAATTTAATTGCATCTCTTGTAACACTACTTTCAAAAGTTTGTATTTTGAGATCGTATTTATTGTAGGAATCGTTTAATTGGGCTTTATAACAATCTCCAATAGAATAAACCAATTTTTGTTTGATTATCGGATTTTTCTCTAAATCTTTTTTTAATTGAACCTTCAAAAAATTATCCATTAGTTCATGGTTTGAAAGTGCAGCAAGAAAAATTAATAAATAGCAACAGATAAAACTCAAGCAATTAATCACAACTAGTTTATTACCCATTTTCTTTATTATTTGATCTTCTTTTGTTTGTAAAATTATAGCAATAGCCATTCCCAAAAAGAGAGAAATCAATGGAATAGCAAAAGAACCAAAATATGATAAATAAAACCCTATGACGGATATGATAGGGGAAAAAATTGCAATTAGATATCCAATAAACATCAATTTCTTTGCTTTATTGATATTACCCATGCATTTAATTATTCGAATTCCTTTAAATAGTCTTTTGTTTAATATTTTTTATGCCAAAAAGAGATGCTGATTTGGTTGTTATAGTTGTTTTATTTGTGTTAAGCGGTCTTTTCTCATTAGTTTCTCCTTTATTAGTTAATTTAGCATCTTCCAGATTAAACCTTAACACTTCATTCACCCCCTTTTCAATTATTATTTTAGTTTTGAGTGGACTTTTAAGTCTAGTTACTGCTTTTGGTTTATGGAATTTCCAAAAATGGGGTTGGTTTTTAGGTGTTGGAATTTTATTAATTGGAATTGGAAGGAGTTTGATTAACGGAAGTTTTTTAGCTATAATTATCCCAGCTCTAATGTTAATATATCTCTTTCAAAAAAGACAAAAATTTCTTCAAAAATCAAAGATATGATTTAGAAATTCGTTTTACTTTAAAAGTATAAAACTGGCTAAAATCATCAGATATCTATTTCCACTCTCCTACCCAATCTCAACCCAGCTTCAGCAACATTCAATGCATCACTAACAACTCCAGCTCCCAGACTAGCATACCTTAATCCTCTTC
>Ga0210017_1000024_pt1 | contig 96851 bp, 85 predicted proteins | sample CryGeyCG2014_020_FD_183966 | JGI IMG/M metagenome (GOLD analysis project Ga0210017, IMG submission 183966) | Groundwater microbial communities from aquifer - Crystal Geyser CG08_land_8/20/14_0.20 (SPAdes) (version 2) | ecosystem: Environmental > Aquatic > Deep subsurface > Groundwater | place... | reverse complement strand
TTTGAAAGCATGACCCCTAACAATTTCAAACTCGCGACCTTCCCGATGTATCGGGACGCTCTGAACCAACTGAGCTAAGCGTCCAAATATCAACCTAAAAAGCGCGAGAATTTACAGATTCTTCTCCAAATTGCCATTTGATTATTTTTTAATGGCGATGTCAAGCACCTCGGACATTTCCTTGACAAAATCGAACTTCATTTCATTCTTGATCTGTTTTGGGATTTCCATCAAATCCTTCTTGTTCTGCTCTGGAAGAATAACGCGTCTTAACCCGGCGCGATGCGCGGCAAGCACCTTTTCCTTGACGCCGCCGATCGGCAATACCGCACCCCGAAGCGTAATTTCGCCAGTCATCGCAAGGCTGTCTTTAACTTTCTTCTGTTTAAGAAGCGAATAAACAGCAGAAAGAATCGTGACACCCGCCGATGGCCCGTCCTTGGGCGTTGCTCCTGCCGGTACATGAATATGTATATCAGTCTGTGCAAAGATGGAGTCATCGATGCCAAGTTCTTTGGCGTTTGAGCGGATATAACTCATTGCGGCTTCGGCAGACTCCTTCATCACATCACCCAATTGACCCGTGAGATTCAACTTACCGGTTCCTCTCATGCTCGTCGCCTCAATGAAAAGGATTTCACCGCCAACGGATGTCCATGCAAGCCCTACGGCAATTCCCGGTTTGCTGACGCGTTCGGCAAGATCAACGAAAAATTTTCGTGGACCGAGATATTGTTCGACCGCTTTTTCGTCAATAGAATAAACTTTCTTCCGATTCTTTTCAGCCACTTCCTTGGCGACTTTCCGGCAGATATTGGCGATTTCACGTTCGAGATTCCGGACGCCCGCTTCCAGTGTGTAACTGGTGATAATGTACCTCAGCGCTTTATCGTCGAATTCGACTTTGGTCTGATTCAATCCGTGTTCCTTAATCTGCTTCGGAACGAGAAAAGTTTTGGCGATATTGAGTTTTTCCTCTTCGATATAACCACTGAATTCCAGCATTTCCATCCGGTCGCGCAAAGCCGGGAGGATCGAATCAATCATATTCGCAGTGGCAATAAACATGACTTTCGATAGATCGTAAGTCACTTCGAGATAATGATCGCTGAAAGTATAATTCTGTTCCGGATCCAATACTTCTAGTAAAGCGGAAGACGGATCGCCGCGAAAATCGGCGCCGACCTTGTCAATTTCATCCAGCATAAAGATCGGATTGCTACTGCCAGATTTGCGGATGCTCTGCAAAATGCGTCCCGGCAGTGAGCCAATATAAGTTCTTCGGTGACCGCGAATCTCGGCTTCGTCCCGAACGCCACCGAGCGAAATCCGGATGAACTTCCTTCCCATCGCCCGCGCAATGGATTTTCCCATCGATGTTTTGCCGACGCCGGGCGGTCCGACGAAACATAAGATCGGCCCTTTGATAGATTCGCCCTTTTGTATCTGCTCCTTCAGTTTCCGCACGGCAAGATATTCGATGACACGTGTCTTGACTTTTTCAAGTCCATAGTGGTCTTCATCCAAAATTTGCTGAGCTTGCCGAATATCGACATTGTCTTCGGTATAAATACCCCATGGCAGATCAACAAGCCAATCGAGGTAAGTTCTGGAAACGGTATATTCCGGCGACGCGGCTGGAATTTTGCTTAAACGATCGAGTTCCTTTTCGGCGATTTTCCGCGCTTCATCGGTCATTTTGCACTTGGTGATCTTTTCCTGAAGTTCCTTGAGTTCGACGGTTCCTTCGTCTTCGCCGAGTTCCTTTTTGATGGTTTTCAACTGTTCGCGCAGATAATATTCTTTCTGCGTCTTGGTGATCTCGTCCTGCACTTCAGATTGGATTCGCTCGCCGAGTTGGATGCGCTGAATTTCGCGGTTGAGAACGACGGTCGCCTTTTCAAGGCGTTTTTTCACGTCGAGTTCTTCGAGGATTTCCTGCTTTTCGTGAACCGGCACATTGATTAGGTGCATCGTCCGGTCAACCAACCGGCCAGGATTCTGGATATTCTGCAAAATGGTCGTGTGCTCTTCCGTCAGATACGGCGCGATCTTGATCAATTTTCCGTATAATTGCCGGATGTTAACGATCATCGCGTCTATGGCAATTCCTGGCACGTAGATTTCCTGCGTCTTAACGATAGCGCCTTTGAAATATGGGTCTTCCTGAATGTAGGATTGAATCTTGGCGCGTTCGACGCCTTGAACGATGGCGCTTTTACTTCCGTCCGGCATGTTGAAGATTTTTAGAACCTGTGCGATGGTTCCCCATTCGAACAAGTCCTCTTTTTCGGGATTTTCGACCGCTCCGTCCCGCTGAGCAACGACGACGATCCGTTTTTTCGACTCCGGAAGGTCTTCGATCAACTGAAGCGAACGCTCGCGTCCGACATAGATCGGAATGACCTGTTGCGGAAACAGAACCGTGTTCCGCAGTGCCATGATCGGCAGGATTTCCGGCACAGAAGAACCGAGAGTTAACGGTTCATCATTATCTTTTATTGGTTCATCAACCATGAACGACTCCTAATGAATATTTTAAATTAACAGATTGTCAAGCAACTTCTGATTTCTGCAACTTTATCGGTTCCGCTTTTGCGTACTCTATCTCTTTGAGCGCCGTTATCACACGAAGCGTTACATCAAAATCTCCGTTCCGGGAAACGCCAACAACCGCAGGCCAAAGCCCATTCGGCAATTGCTGTTCCAGTAACCACTCAATCGCTTTTCTAAACTGCGGGCGACCGTGATATTCGGCGAGTGGCGCCAACGATTCAATAAATCTCAATGTGCCGCCACGAAAAAGTCCATTATCCGTGTAGTCAGTGTAGAGATAATTCCAAGCATCTGGCTCCGGAAAAAGCGTCGAGGGATTTGAGGCGAGATAATTTTTCAGGATAAATTCCGCCGCCTCCAAGCAAGTTTGCGAACTGCGTAAGCGAGAGTGAATCCCAAGCGCCTGCAAAATCACCATCGTCGTCCATATCCCGCTTTTGGCTGTTTTAACCGTCACATCAGACGGAACCATGGAAGCGGAAAGCCAGCCACCATCTTCGCGCTGGCGTTTCGAAATCCACCGGTAACTGCGTTCGACAAACGGATTTCCGGCTAATCCAAATTTAACTAAAAGCATCAGCGCCAAGCCGGAATGATGAAACAACAGCGGAAATTTCCCATCCGATTTCTGCATTTTCAGTAACGCAATGAGTCCATGCTGAATTCCGGGCATGTCGATCGAACACCCCATGTTTAAAAGAGCATACAAGTTTTTCAACTGCAGAAGAAATTGCATTCCTTTGGCGTGCTCTTCAATCGTGAATTTCTCGGTGAGTTTCCACGTTCCATCGCTCAATTGCGTACCGAGTAGCCTCTCGCGCGGTTTAAATTTGACGAGGTCTTGATACATCCGATCCTGCAACGCTTCATCCTGCGGGAAAAAGCGATACGCTGTGAGAAATCTGACAGGCGCCGGCGCCTTCTCCATTAAAATGTGAATCGGATCGATTTTCAAGCGTTTATTCCACTCTGTACTTTTTACCATTTTTCTTCTTTCCTAACTAACGAGTTCAAGTGAGATTCGTATAAGGAATGCTGGAATTAAGATAATATTTAAGTCGATGTTGCGGCATAACAAATATTACTAACCGAGATGAGAAACGGCTTTCATAGAGAAAATCTGAAAATTGTTGAGATAAATTAAACCGTAAAACAACGCCGATTTCCCGAATTTCAGAATAATAATTCGGTGGGAGGACTTCACTTTTGGTAATCGACTCATCATGTAAAAATCAACATTCAAAATCACTTTCAAGCAGTCAGTAAGTTCCTTTTTCAGGCGATTAAATGCAAGAAAATAGTTTATCGCGTGAGGCAATAGAGAGAATAATTTCCCGGATATCATCATACGTAGCGGCGAAATAATCTGCCGCTTCAAACGCCTCTTTTGGAAAGGAACTCAAAAACGCAATGGTAACCGCTCCCGAACTCATCGCCGATTTGACGCCATTGAGCGAATCCTCCAGAACGATCATTTCCTCCGGTCGGATTTGCATCAGTTCAGCCATTTTCAGATACGGCTCCGGTTGCGGCTTCTGATGGCTTACATTCTCGGCGGTGATCATCATCTCGAAATGATTACGGATCGGCGTATTTTGGAAAATCCAGTTCATAAATGTTCGCTGGGTCGAGGTTACCAACCCGATGAGAAATGATGAACGGATTTCTTGGATGAAATCTTCAAATCCATCGATGTAGCGCAAATTATTGCGGATTTCCTCTTTCAGCAGGCATTTGCCTTTCTTCTGGAGAACCGACAATTCTTCGCGAATGCCGTATTTTTCTTTGCAAAGGGTGAAAAAATCGCAATCCGAAAGTCCCTTGAACAATCGCCAATCGGACGTTGGAATGGTGACGCCATATTCGGCAAACAATCGTGCTTCCGCTCTTTCGTAAAGCGGCTCAGAATCAACGACAACACCATCGAAATCGAACACGATTGCCCGGATTTTCTGTCCACTAAATTTCATTAATTTCCTGTCATGATTGATTGCAGGTTGACGAAATAACCAGCGAAATATTAAACGATGAATCCTAAAACAATATAAACGATAAAAGCCAGCGAAGCGTTTAAAACCGCATAGGGCAACTGCGTGTTGACATGATCGATGTGATCGCAGGCGGCGGACATGGAAGCGACAAGCGTCGTATCTGAGATCGGCGAACAATGATCGCCGAAAACGCCTCCGCTTAACACCGCCGCGACCGTAAGCGGAAGATTGATTCCCAACGAGTTAACCAATGGAATGGCAAGCGGTATCATCAGTGAAAATGTCCCGAAACTCGTACCCGTTGCAAATGCAACCAGTGCCGAAACGAAAAACACAATAGCCGGAACTAAATGCGGCGAAAGGAACGACGAAGTTAGGTTCGCCATGTACAAACCGGTTCCAAGACTTTTACAGGTATTGCCCAACGAGAATGCCAACAGCATGAGCAATGCCAGCGAGATCATTCCACCTGCGCCTTTTAAAACCATGTCCATGATCTCCTGTGTCTTCATCAGCCCCTGCAATCGATACATAACGGCGGCAACACCGATGGCGATGACGACCGACCAAAACACGGCTGTCGAGCCGGAGCCGTGCGTCAGATTTCCATGTCCGGTAATCACCAACATCGCCGGCATGGAAAAGCTCATCACTAAAATCGGAACAATCAAATTTCTAGCCCGGTGCGGCTTCCCCTCGATAGGTTTCATCTCAGTGATGCTCTCGTCCACCAGCGGAACGGCGCCGTCACGGAGGAGTTTGCCTTCCACAAAAACGCGGTGTTCGGCTTTCTTCATCGGCCCAAAATTCCAACCAGTCAAAGCAACAACCAAAACTGTAATCACCGCGAAAATCGAGTAGAAATTCAACGGAAGCGACTGAATAAGCACCTTCGTTGGTTCGGAGACACCCTGCGCCGCCAACAAGCCGATGACAAACGCTCCCCACGCATTCAGCGGAATTAACATACAAACCGGCGCGGAAGTGGAATCCGCAAAGAATGACAATTTCTCACGCGAAATTTTTAATTTGTCGAACAGCAGACGACAAATCGTGCCAACAATGAGAATTTTGATGCTCGATTCGATGAATATCACTATCCCCAGAGTCCACGCGAGAATCTGAGCGCCTTTTCGGCTCTTAATAAGATTTTTCTGAAAGAGATACTGGACGAATCCATTGACTCCGCCAGATCGCTGAGTGAGCGCAATCAGACTTCCGACCATCGCGCTGAACAGAATGATACGCGTATTATCGGCGTCTTTAAATACATTGACGAATGAGTCCAACGTAGCGGCAACGCCGATCAACGGATTCCAACCGGAAAGAATGGTCCAGCCGATCCAAATTCCAACTCCCAACGAGATGAAAACCTGTCGCGAGAAAATCGCCAATAGAATCGCTATCAATGGCGGTAGCACGGAAACCCAGCCAATCTCACCCATCATTCGTCAATCCCCTATTTCCAATATTCTATTTCTTTTCAGACTTATCTCGGTAGTTGGGATAAAGTTTTTTCATACAATCGGGACAAATTCCATGCGTAAAATCGGCATCCGAATGCTCTGAAATATATTTCTCCACGTCGCTCCAATAGCCAGAGTCATCGCGAATTTTTTTGCAGTTAGCACAAATCGGGATAAGCCCTCTCAGCGTTCGCACATTGGCGAGTGCGCTCTGAAGTTCCTGAATAGTTTTTTCCCGTTCTTGTTCGATGCGTTTTCGTTCAGAGATGTCGCGAATGACTGCAAACGTTGCTTTATCGCCTTCAATTTCAATGATCGTCACATTAGCTTCCACATCGATATCTGTGTCGTCTTTCCTTCGGAAAGTCGTTTCGTATCGAGACGAAACATATTCGCCGAGTTCACGCCGTTTCCCGCGCTCATGAAGAATTTCTAGCCCCTGCGTCGTGTAAACTTCGCGGTAATCCTTCATCAGCAGTTCTCCATAAGCATACCCAAGCATCGTAGCGAATTGCTGATTGAAATAGATGAAATTATTCTGTTTACTGATTACAATAGCATCATTGACATTTTCGACGAGCAGGCGATAACGCGCTTCGGATTCCCGCACTTGAAGTTCATGCTGTTTATATTGAATGGCAATCGCAAGGGATTCCGCGATCGATTCGAGCAAACTTATCTGCTTTTCTGAAAACGCATCAGTTTTAGTAAAATGATGAAAACTAAACAATCCGATGATATGCCCCTTTGCGTGGAGCGGAACCCCAAACCATACCTCGGGTAAAAGTCCAGCGTTGATAATTCCCTTCTTTCGCATTAGGTTTTTTAACTTGGATTTCTCCATTAAAAGCGGTTTTCCGGAATTGACGATCTCCTTTGCCAGCAACGAATAAACTTCGTCTGCGATGCACTGCTGACTAACGCCTTCGTCAATGTGAAATGGAATCATTACTTCGCTTTTATCCGGATCGTAGAATCCGATATAAAAATTGTTAGACGGAACCACGCGCTTGAGCGTTTGATAAATGCTTTGGTATAATTCAGGCAATTTGTCGGTAGCCTGAACCGCTTGAGAAATTTCGTACACGACGTGATTGATGTCTTGGAGATGTTTTTGTTCGGAGATGTCCTTGTACATTGCGAAGAAATTCACCAACTCGCCTTTGATATAGATTGGTGACGCTGAAATGGAAACTGCAACGAGTGTCCCGTCTTTTCGCTTCCTTAGCGTATCGTGATGTAAATAACCTTTCTCAGCCGCATTATCCAGCGATTTTGCCTCGATAAGCATTTCTTTATCAGCGACGACTTCATTGATGTGCTTTCCTGCAATCTCATCGACCGTCCATCCGAAAACCTCTGTAAATCTGGAGTTCACATTAATGATACAGAAATTTTTGTCCATAAAAACGGCAGGCTCCGGATTCGAATCGAATAACCTCTCAAATTTATTCTGGTTTTCTTGGGCATCAGCCAGTGCTTTTTTCTTTTCAATATTTTCTATGGCGATCGCGATCATTTCATTCAACATGGAAACGATCTCTTTATCGTCATCGCTCCATCCCCGCGATTTTCCGATTTGTTCATTGCAAAAAAGCCCGATCCGTTTTCCTTTCGATATAATAGCAGTATCGAGAAGCGATGCAATACCGAGTTGTTTCAGATAATCGTCTTTAAGTTCACTGGTTCGCGGATCGGCGTAGGTGTCCGTAGCATCTACGAACGAATCGGTTTCAATAGCGTGAAAATAGGTTGGATAATTTTTTCTGTATAACACATCGCCGTGCATATGCTGATTCAGATGCCGGTCGAAAAGATCGATACAGGTTATCTGCGTTTTACTTGCGTCAAAGAGCCAAATACTACATCGATCCGTGTTCAACATCTGTGCGGATGCCGCTGTGATCATCTCCAGTTCCAGCGGAATATCTTCTTTTCCCGACCGAAATCGGGCAAGCGACAGCAAGATTTCATTCATCTTTCGAAGCCGCCAAACTTGCTCCTGATGATCGATTATATTTTCAGCTTGGTCAGACACTTTTTTTACCGGATAGACAGGTTGCTCACTTTCTTCCGACACAGTTTTTATATTGAGTTTCTTCATCGTTTTCTCTCCTTTCATTTCACGTTGGGATGGTCAAGCGGAAGGTGGTCCCGACATCCGGCTTGCTTTCCACGTCGAAAATAACGCCGTAAGGTTGAAGCAATAGATATGAATGGTACAAGTTTACTGCCGGTATTGGCAGATTTTCCTGTTCTTCCTGATTTGAACGAAGACGACTGATTCCGATGGGAGAAAAGAGATTCGATGCGATTTCCGCCGGTATTTCTTTGCCGGTGGATGAAATTTCGATTCGGACACCTTCGGGAACCGAGGATGTTCGAATTGTCAAAATTTTTTGGGGTGAATCCTGCATAGAAAGAGCTGAAAATTGAACGATGTTCATGATTCCATGAGAAAAATCCACGTAAGCGCCGGAAATCGGAGGAATATTCTTCTCCAATTGAAATCGTTTGGTGATTTCATTCTTGAAATAGCTATTCGATTCAAAGAAAGTGATTTCCGTCTTGATCAATTCGTTTAAATCAAGCGATCTTCGGCTAAGGTCTTTTTCCATCTGAATCTTTTTTAAAAATGCGCTGACCATTTTTTCGATCTGTTTGGCATAACGGATGATGATAGCAGGTTCTTTGAGATCGGGAAGTCGGCTGGAAAGCATTTGCGCTCTTCCGCTAATAATCGAAAGTGTGTTCTTGATATCGTGTACCATGTCGTCCGACATCGCTTCAAGAGATGACAGCCTTTGTTTCTTCAGATATTGAACTTTCATCTCCTGAAATTCCCTCTCGAGTCTTTTTCGTTCGCTGACATCTCGGGCAATCGCCAGAGACGCAGGCGCACCCAAATAATCGACAATAGAAACATTGACCTCGACATCGATGATCGTTCCGTCTTTTCTAACGAATGTCGTTTCATAACGGGGAGATACATTAAAACCTCTATTCCGAAGTTTTTCTCGCTCGTGAAGAAGTTCAGTGCCTCTGGCGGAAAAAACATCCATATATTCAATTTGCGATAACTCGTCAGGTGTGTATCCAAGCATTTCACAAAACAACCGATTGAAGAAAACAAAACGCCCTCCTTGATTGATGAGGATGGCATCGTTAGCGTTTTCGACGAGAAACCGATATCTTTGTTCCGAATCCTTCAACGTTTTTTCACTTTTCTTCGAGATGACAGCTCGTGCAATGATTTCCGCAATGGTTTGAAGTGCGGAAATCTCACGTGATGACCAGTTTCGTGTTTTTTCAACCGTATAAAATCCCAAACATCCGATAACATCATTATTAAAGACCATCGGAACGATCAGGATCGACTGAATTTTCCGGGAAACGAACTCTTTTCTCTCACTTTCACATTCGTCGGGCAGGTTGGCAACGTCTGAAATATATATCGGTTTTTTATCCATAATTTGTTCTGCCCACCACCAATAACGGGTAACTGGCGCAGATTGTATCTCTTGAATGACCGGTTTTTCGTTTAACGAATTCCATTGATGTATCCCCGAGATAAATCGTCTGTCATCAGATAGAATAAAAACATAACCGCCCGCAACTTCGGTGAACTTACAGACCTTTTTCAGCGTATCAACGATCTTCGTATTCAGTTCGTTCAAATCCAGATTGATAAATTGCATTGAAATTTTTAGAATCAAGTTCTGAAATTCCATACGCTTCCTCTTGTATTAATTCATCTGCTTAGGTAAAATCTGCCGTTGGTCAGTGTGAATCCCGCTTGAGTTCAAGTCAAATCCCTCTGATTCGAAAAATGAGATCAGGTCTGCAACAGAAGTGAATCGGTGAGCGCGCATCCCAACTCTTTTTGCGCCTTCGACATTTTCTTCAAGATCATCGACAAAAATGGATTTCTCCGGACTTGCTCCGGCACGTTTCATGGCAATTTCATAGATTTCACGATCCGGTTTCAGAAAACCAACCTCATAAGATAGAATCGCTCCATCAAGGCGTGGTAAAATCCGGTAGGCATTTTCGAGCGCTTCGATATGAATTGCGTTTGTATTGGAGAGCAAAAATATTTTTGTCTGCCGGCGCAACTTCGGGAGCATGGCCAGGACAGGCTCGTTCGGAGTGAACGGGGCAATCCACCAGCGAGTCAATTCTTCAAGTGTCAGCGAGTCGGGCAATCGGAATTTTTCCCGGAAGTAGGCGAGATATTCAAGACTTGTCATCTCTCCACGCCCGAACGCCTCTTCTTTTTCCGAAGAAATCAGATCGGTTATTTCGATCGTGTTTCTACCCGTTAGTTCCGAAAGTTTTCGGATCGCCAATTGTTTATCGACATGCACCAGAACATTTCCGAGATCAAAAAAAATCGTGGGTTTGTGATTCATTTCCATCTGATATATTTACGAAACAAACTTCGGTCGGATCAGTCTTCCAGCAAGATTTCTGTCGATACTTTCCCGATCTCCGTATCGGTATAGCTCTTGATAACCGGATTGGCGTAAACATCGAGTTTTTTCAACGTCTCTTCGTCTAATACCTTGATATATTTCAGAACGGCAAGCGTCATAGAATTGACCGCATCCCAATTCCCGCTTAGGACTTTGACGGCAATTCCGATATTCCGACCATTTTCCGTGCGAAGGCCGACACCACGAATTCCATCCGAGCCAATCTTGGCGACCGCTCTTCCGCCGAGCGTAATGGTAAAATCGGTGTCAAAACGACCTCTGCCGGCGATTTGTTTCGGATGCGCCGTCATAGCGTGATAAACCTTTCGCAAGGATTCATCCGCACCTTCGACGAGTTTTCTGTACATCAGTGCGAGATTTTTTAACGGAAGAAAATAAGTCGGTGCGTTGCAGACATCAATGGCTGTTGGAATTTTTTCCCGCTCAGAATACATTTTAATTTTTTCAAATATTTTTTGTTGAACTTGATGATTGGCGCCGATGTAGTTTTCCGTTGGTAAGCCCAGCGCCTGAGTAGCGGCGAGCATTCCGGCATGTCTTCCCGAGCAATTATTGTGGATAGCGGTCGCCCGACGTCCTTGCAAAATCAACTGTTCGTAACTAATCCTATCCAAGGGTGAGTGTGTTCCGCACAAAAGGTCTTCAATTTTTAAATTTGCTTTTTTAAGAATGCTCGATACGAGATCGACATGATAGGATTCGGCGTTGTGTGACGAGCAAATTATCGCAATTTCTTCTTCGTTCAGTTTGAACTTCTCTACCGCTCCGGATTCGATCACTGTCGCGGCTTGAAAAGGCGCCGCCGTCGAGTGAATGAATACCGGATAGTCGGGATCGCCAGCAGAAAAAAGCGTTTCTCCTTTTTCATCCACTACAACGGCATAACCGACGTGAAAACTCTCTAAAATCGTTCCTCTATAGAACTTGGTAATTAATTTCATTCAGTGATTCTCCTTTTATCTTGTTTCAATATATTCGATCATTTCTTTTAACGCATTTCCGAATCCATCTGCCAGCGCGCGTGAAAGCAGGTGCTTTCCCACCGAAAAAAACTCGACATTGGCAATATCACGAATGGCCGCGATCGTTCGTTCATCCAAATTTCCCGAACAGGTAACATTCAAGCCCTTCTTATTTGCCAGCCGAATTGTCCGCGCAATAGCATCCATCTCGGCTAAATATCCAAGCTGATTCGTCTGGCGAGTCAACGGATCGGTCGCAATTTCTATCTCGTCAATGTTCAGTATATAGGCTTCTTTCAACTGCTTGGGATGCGGATGAATCCGAATGGCGACAGCGAATTCGCGCGGTTCCGAAACCGCATCGAGCATGTCGCGAACGGATTTCGACGGCAGACGAACGGCACGATCGGGATTCGCCCAATCGATCAGCGTCAGCACGTCCGGCTTCAGGAAAAGGCTTCCCTCAACGCCGGACGCCTCGACGGAAGAACGAATGTTCAACCGCGCACCGGTCATTTCTCTGACCAACGAAATATTTTTCAGAAACGGAAGTTCCGGTTGAAAAGTAACACCAATACCCGTCACGCCGCGGGACTCGATGTAAGTCAGCAGATTCAGCGGATTGGCAAGCGGCGTCTGGATGATACTTTCGACGGATATAAACGGGTCTAAATTGACTTCTAAATATGACATAAATTTTCTAACGGTTTATGACACGATTTCCGAAGCAAACACGATTTCGACGTCCAACAAAAGGTCGCCACCGATCAATGCCTTCAGCGCCGATAACGTTTCCGGGTACACATGACCGATTACTACAGCCTTTCCGCTTCGCCTCGCAATCTCAATCGCCTTATCAAATTGCCTTTGAATTTCGTTCTTATCGCGCTTATTATCAAGAAATACGGTGCGCATCGCCGAGGGCAAGCCGTTTTTTTGGGCAATTTCGTAGCCGACACTCTTCGGCGATGTCATGCTGTCGATAAAATAGAGTCCTTTTTTCCGCAAACTCTTCACAACGATTTGCATCATTGCCGAGTCTGCGGTAAACAACGAACCCATGTGATTATTCAGTCCGGCGGCTGTCGGCAATTCATCATAAGCCAGATTGAGTCTGCTTTCAACTTCATCGGGAGTCAGTGTCGTTTTCAGGATAAAATTGTCTTCTCCGCGGCTATAATTTCCGTTCTCCGGCTCCATTGGCATGTGGATGATCACTTCCTTGCGTTTTCTCTGAGCGATTTCCGCGACCCATTTGCTGAAAGTATGTCCGGGAATGATGGAGAGCGTGAGCCGGGCGGGAAGTTCTAAAAATCCATGAATCACCTCGTTATCACTATATCCGAAATCGTCGATAATGACGACCAATTGCGGTTTCTCTGGAACGGTAACGCTCGGAAGCGGTTGAATCAGTGGCTTTTCTTCCCGCAGGAACGTCATAACGCCGACCGGCTGAGCGAAGTAATTCACATAAAAATTAAATCCACGACGGTCTGCCATAAAAATTGTCTTTCGGATAGTCAACTGGTTGGCCTTCAATCGACTTTCTACGACACTAAAAGCCCAAAGCGCATCGCGGTTCTCCGGTATTTCAAAGGTTATAGAAATCTGACCGTCCGGCGCTGTGTCCATGCCGATCTCTTTAAAACCGCTGGTGACAAACTGAAGCCGTGTTTTACTCAGCAAACCTTTTCCTTCGTGAAGCAGAATTTCACGGGAAGGCGCCGCTTTCGGAAGGTAATATAATAAGATAAAAGCAAAGATCGAAACGATCGTCACAAACAAAAATGTCAATCGCTTCTCATCCTGCCGGCGGCGTTCGATTTTCTTTACGGACTTTTTCTGGTACTTTACTCTCATCGATATCTACAACTGTCAAAAAATACAAAATTTGGACGGAATCTCAAACGAAAGACTCATCTGATGCATTAACACTACCGCACAATACTTTCCCAATTAATTTATACTTTAAATGCAAGACCCATCACAGATCGGTTCAACGAAAAACTAATTCGCCGGTCTGCCCGAATTTTCCGCCAGGCGCGGTTCATACCAAACGACCAATAAATATCGTCAAAAACAAAAAGCGCATTTTGACTTGGATACGGAAATATTTCATCAAAATATTCTAATGTTGCGCATTCATCATGATGCCCATCGATAAAAACGAATCCAAATGGTGCCGCTTCACGAAGAACCTGTGGCAATCTATCCTGAAATCTGCCCGTTAGAACAGTTGTTCGCGTCAAACCGATTTTCGCCATATTCTCCATCGCAATTTTCCCCAAGGAATCACTGCCTTCGATTGAATTAAGCTTGCCGGTCTGGTTTAATTCGAGCGCGGCTCCGATGTAAGCCGCCGAAATTCCCAAGCAAGTTCCCAATTCGAGACAGACTGCCGGACGAAATTCACGAACCAGATTGAAAATAAAGCGGCCCTGAGCCTCACAAATCATCGAGTCGGCATACATTTTCCCGACTATTTTCGTCACGATACTCCCAGATTTCTCCTCCGATTTGTCTTTTCGGAAAAAACTCCTCTGCGCGCCGAAATCCTGCATTATGATCTGCGCTGTCGATACCGATAATTCACTTATTACACCGGTGATTCTCTGTAACAGAACTTCTTCATTATCTACCAATTGCCGACGCATAACCGCATTTAACGTACTTTCAGTCAGTTCAAGCGCTTCGTTCGTTTTTCGACCAACCTCTTTCTGTTCATGTAAAGATCGAGAGCGGGTGGCAAAGTGACTTATTTGATTAATAACAGAGCTGACTTGACAGATAATTTCTTTCCCGATCATCTGAGTTCTCATTCTCGGCAATTTTTTACTTTTCATTCTTCCTCACATGTTTCGATTAGAGAAATTAGTCTGTATTCATAAAAACTTCCGACGTCATTATAGCATTTTATTTAAAATGATTCAAGAACAAATCCCTCATTCAATCCCCAATCTGCATAAAAAACTTACCGGTTTTAGCAAAACATTTATCCGTTTCATTAACGCCTCCTGATTACTTAAAGTTAAGGATTAAAAAGAAGATGAGCGGGAAAATGAATCCGGTGTTAGACTAATTTACTTGACGATATGAATCGGAACCGCTTTTTCCACTCTTTGTGAGAGCGGAACGTTCGCCAACCATTTCTGGAAGTCGGCGAAACTTTCGTCGCCGCCGGTGACGAGCGCCATTCCCTGTTTGACACCAACAAACTGATCGATTCCGGCGATCTTATTGACGCAGAACACGCCTAAAATGTTCTCGGCTGTAACTTTCCTGCCCGGAATTGCCGAAACGACATATCGCAATCCACGCTTCTGGTCTTCCAAAGTTGGAATTTGCACCGGAATGTTGGTTTTGCATAAATTGTCCTTCGAGATGAAATTCGGAAACATCAGCAGTACGGTATTATCCGATAGAAAATAAAACAGATAAAGATAACCGTCCACGCTGGATTTCGCTGTCAGGATCAGCTGTTCGCCGTCCTTCAAATAATTGCTCTTAGCCTGAAGATCAAGAGCGATCGACGGGTTGCGCTCGCCTTTTACCGGCTCGACTTTCGCTTTGAGTCTGATGTGATACCGAATAACGCCGTTTCCGGGTTTCATCTCAATCGGCGAAACGGTTTCATCGACGATGTATCCAGCCTGCGAGGAAATCGCGAAAATACTGAACGAAGTCTGCTCTTCGCCGGTCTTTCCCACTTCCGCCCGCATATCCGAAATCAGGGACGACGTCGCAACGAGTTCCGGAACGGCTTTCTGGATAGCGCATTCCCGCGCGAATGCCAGTGTTCGGTTCTTGGCTTCCATCGGCGGAACGGATTCATCAAAGACTTTGATGGTATCGATCACAACCGGAATCGCCGCGCGGCTCCGACTAAGACTCAGTAACGATAAAAAACACAATCCGACGAGTGAGATACGATTCATAGTTCAAACTTTCATATTCAATTGCTTATCGACAGATCAAGTTTAAGCAAATTTTTAGCGAATATCGAGACTTTGGTTGTGCTCTATCCTAGGCCTTACACAATTTCTTTCTTAATACCGAACCAAAACCCGGTTGTCGCGTTCTGGCGTCACGCTTGGTGTCTGCTGGCGATTATTCAGTCGGCGCGCTTCATAAGGTATTTTTTCATTCAGATAGGCTTGAAGTTCGCCGACCGTCAGAATTCCATCTTTATTCGCATTGGCTTCACCCTGCAAACCTTTGAGAAAATAGTAAGTATAAAGCGAATGTTTTTTCTCGGGAAACCATGAACTGACTTCGTCGCCGGATGCCGACGTGAATTCCGTTAAATTGGGCGCGCCGATATATTTCTTTTCCACTTCGATCATTACCGGACTGATGTTCTTGATGATCATGCCTTTATCGCTGGAACCGGAGAAACACGCGTCCACGACGACCGTGATATTTCTCGCCTTCACGTTTTCGAGGTCGCGGTAGAAATCATCCAAACCGATCCCGCCGATACTCACGTAATTCGGGTCACAATCGACGGGAACGAAGAAGCCGCGTTTTTGCTCCGGATCGGGAGCGCCGTGTCCAACGTAGTAGAAAAAGACGTCGGCGGTATCTCTTGCGGCATTTTTAAGTTTTTCGAGAGCTGTTTTGAAGCGCGATTGCGTTGCGTCTTTTTCGAGAAAAATGTTGCCTTCGCGATAGCCGAGCGTTTTCATTAGATATTGCTTCATAAATTCGCCGTCTCTCTGCGCGTATTCGACGTCCGGAATGTCGGCATTCTGGTAATCGCGATTCGCAATGATGAGCGCAACTGCGTCGTTCTGCCGGATCGTTCCCGACGGAATGTTCATCTCCACATCGATGGAAAAACCGCCGGTTTGAAAACCTGCACCGGCATCTTTTCCCTGAACGATAAATTCCTGCATCGTCGTGATGCGTTTATTAAAAGCGAGTTCAAGCGGAATATTCTGCGCGCCATATTCGCGGTAATATTCAGAGAGCGTCAGGAAAACCGGCACATCCGTTGCGACGGCATTGGTGAAGATTTTCACCGAAACATCTTTGAAATCTCCGGAAGCGATGTCGCCGAGATCGAATTTTTCAAACCGTTCCTGCGCCATTTTTCCAGCATAAAAGACATTCTCGCCGATGCGAATGACAGCGACGACGCTCTTCGCGAGGCTGGTTCCCTGATTTTGAATTCGCACGGTGATATCGACGATTTCGCCCGATTCGATCATACCGTTTTGCGAATTATCGTCGATGACAACACCGGCTTTTACCAACTTGATATTGTATTCTTTGGTCGGAAACTGTATCCGCATCGGATCGATGTTAAATCCGGACATTTCGGTAATATTGCAGATGAGCGAGACAGAATCGGATGGAATTTTGTAGCGCGCCATGAGCGGAATTTCGATAGTCTTGAGAGAATCGGGGGCAATGTCGCCGATATAGGTTTTCATCGGAAAATCGAGTTCCTTTGGCACATTTCCGATTAGATTTGCCGAAGCGCCGACCGCCGTGCCTTTTCCCGAATTTTTCAAAACGATTGTCAGGACACCGGTTTCATTGGCGTCGAGATAATTGTTGCCAGACGGTTCCGAGAAACGCACATCGGCGGTTAGCATTGGCGGAAGTCCGGTCTGATTGGTTGTGCTTCTGCTTGTTCCGAATCCGGCGCTGGCTAACTCGCTTATCGGATCATAGACGATCTCCCATATTTTCACGATCTTATCGTCGCCGGCACTGACAAATTTTTTCCCGTTAGAATCATAATTTGCGCTTTTAATTGTTCCCGTTGAACCTTTGATCATTTTGACAATCGATCCGTCTTCGGTTTTTACGAAAGTGATTTCGCCGTCTTCCGTTACACAGGCAAGCGTCAATCCTTCCGGACGACTAAAAGTGATACTGGTGACCGGCGCGGAGAATCCGGTAATTTTCCGAATCGGCGAGAGGTCATGCACGCTCCATAGTTTAACCGTTCGGTCATCACTACAGCTGGCGACCAGTTCACCGTCGGGAGAAAAAGCGACCGAATTGATCCAGAGCAGATGACCTTTGGTCGATTTGATCAGCGATCCGTCACGCACATTCCAGAGTTTGATCGACAGATCAAGCGAGCCGCTGACGAGAGTCCAGCCGTCTGGACTGAAAGCAACCGATTTGACTTCATCCGTGTGGCCTGTGAAGGTTTTGAGCAATTGTCCATCGGCAATATTCCAGAGTTTGATTGTCTTGTCGAACCCAGCAGTTGCAAGCGTGTTGCCATCAGAACTGATGGCGACCGAATTAACACCATTTTCATGGGCAAAAATGGTTCTGAGCGGCGACGACTGTTCAATTTGCCAGATGATGACATTGCCGTCATTGCAACCGCTGACGAGAATTGGTTCGAACGGATGAAAGGCAAGCGATTTGACATATCGCGCATGTCCTTGAAGGGTCGTCAATAAAGAATTCTGTTTCACACTCCAAATTTTGATGAGTTTATCATCGCTTCCGCTGGCGATTAGACTGCCATCTCGATTGAAAGCGACCGCATTAATTTTCCGCCCATGTCCTTTTAAACTAGCGGCTTCTTTGATTTCTTCGATTTTCCGATCGGTCTGCGCGATAAGCGGCTCGTTGTTATACTCAACGACCACATATACCAGACGCGGTTCGCCTTCTCGCTGAATCTGAAAATATCCAACGGGGCTCAGCGTTGGGAAAGCCTCCTTAAATTGCGACGCAATAGATCGGGAAACCGGCAAAGAGCCTTTTTTATTCATCGAAGAAACTACAAATGGAAATCGTTCCATATCAGCGCGATAGACGCCGAGCTCGATTGCAACAGGCATTGAGTAAGTCTGAGTCGTCAGAGTTTCAATTTCTTTATTTAAAATGGCAAGCCGCTCGGTTTTCACTGCGTCGAATTTGGCGACGAGTTCGGCTTTTTTCGCTTCATTTTGCTTGAGCCGCTCGTCATACGCAGTCGTTGTTTCAAATTCACCTTTAGGCATGGAATTGATCTCGATTTTAATCGCCTTATCAAGTTCATCGGCGATTTCCTTATCGAGCGCTTTCACCTGCGTTGTTAACTCCGCCATTTTTGCTTTAGCCTGTTCGAATGTCAGGGTTTGACAAAAAACTGGTCGGGCGAAAATCGCCAGCGCGACAGTTAAAAATACAAGAAATAAAACAGGATTAATAATTCGGGCAAATAAGGCATAGTTTTTCATCGCTTCATTCCTCCGCCGGTCAGGATTTCATTCCCCCGGCTGAATTGGGATTTGTGCTTCGTAAAATTTTTGAATGGCGTCCCGAAGTTTCATCAGCGTCTCTTTCGGTAATACCTCGATATTCAGGTTCATCTGATTGGTCAATGCGGTAAATTCAGCGTCAATTTGCTGTAACTTAACGATGTTCGCTTCAATCTGTGTGAGATTCGTCCGAACTGCCTGATCGACTTTTTCCAAATTCCGAACGCTGACCCAAACGACATCGATGCTGTCAAGCATTTCGGCTTTCGCTTCGTTCAGATCCTTCTTCATTTTACCGACCATATCGCGTATTTGCGCAGATAGTGCATCGATTTCTTCCATTTTGGCGAGAACGGTTTGGACGTCTTTGTGCTGGTTTTCCATCATACTTTTCAGCGAGTCCATTTTTTCGCGGTCGGCTTTCAGAGCCTCATCCATGATGGATTTGGTTTGTTCGATGACCTTGACAGTTGTTTCATCAACCATTTTTTGCAACGATTGATTCACATAATCTGTAGTTGCCAGCGTCGCTTTAGCCGGCGTCGGGATAAAGGAGAGTGACGAACAACCATCGAGAATGAGGAGCGCAACAAACAGAAGAGAAACCACTTTTTTCATGACAATACCTCATAATTAATTTATATCAAAGAGATCAAAAAACCACTTTTGGGGTAAAATTGCCGCCTGAGAATGAATCAATCAGTAATTTCATACGATCGTTGCCAAAAAAATATTAACTACAACTATTCCGAATATAGGGGATTTACGGGACATTCCGCAACATTTATTTCACAGATTTATAGGCAATTTTGAGCGGATTGATCGCTCGTCAAAAAGTCACGCCATCTTTTTTTTCATCGCCTTTGATTTCTTTGTGAATCGGGCAATGTTCAGTCGGAACCGTTGACTTCGTGAAGATTTCTGTTTCCACGGGGCAATACTGAGATGGCAGTAGTTTGGTTTCTTTGCAAATTTCAACCTCAACGATTCCTTCCGGACGTGTAAAATCCTGTGCGCGCCAGCGCATCGCATAATGCGTATCCCGCATGAAAGTCGCCCAGATCGGCAATGCGGCGACGGCACCAGCCTGATGGCTACCCAATGAAACGGCAGGATTATCGACGCCGACCCAAACGCCGGCAACGATATGCGGTGTGAATCCGATGAACCATGCATCGGCGAAGTTGTTGCTCGTTCCGGTTTTTCCGGCGGCGGGATACCTGAAGCCATAAACCGAGCGCGCCGTCACACCAGTCCCACGATTCATCACCGATTCCATCATGCTTGTCATCAAATAGGCTGTTTCCTCGCTGAGCACGAGTTCCCGGCGCGGCAAATAATCTACGATTACGTTGCCGTATTTGTCTTCAATTCGTTTAATAGCATACGGTTCGACCCAAACGCCGTGATTGTCAAAAATTCCGAAAGCGGAGGTGATTTCCAGCGGGATGACTTCAGCGGCGCCCAGCGCGATTGCTTCAACCGCCGGAATTTTCGTTGTGAGGTGCATGTGTTTAGCCATCTGAACAACCGTCGAAGGCGAGATAAGTTCGTGGACGACCCGCACGGAAACGAGATTCAGTGAATGTGCCAATCCGTCTCTGAGCGTCGTATTTCCGCTTGTCGTCATGTCATAATTGTTCGGCGCCCAGCGCGTACCGTCCGGCAAGTTGATCACGAGCGGCTGATTTAGCAACATAGTCGTCACCGGAAAGCCATTGTCAACAGCCGCGGCAAAAACAATCGGTTTGAAGACCGAGCCGGGCTGACGTTTTGCCTGCGTCACACGGTTGAATTCCGATTCGGAAAAATCCCGCCCGCCGACCATTGCTAAAATTTTGCCAGTTGATGGATCGATGGCTACGAGCGCGCCTTGAACGATAAGTGACGCTTTTAGCGACTGCGCCATCGGCACTTCGCCACGGATCATCAACTTTACATTCTGGACGGTCAACGATGTGTCTTTAATCAGTGACTGAATTTCGGTCTTACTATTCAGAAGCCGTTGATTAAGTAATTGTTGCTGTTGCGACAGATACTGAATGAATGCGGAATCGGCACAAGATTGAACACGCGAGTCAAGTGTTGTATAAATCGAAAGTCCATCGCGGTAAATATCAAATCCGTACTTGTCATCTTCTTTCGTCAACAGTTGGCGAACATATTCCACGAAGTATGGAGCGGTGCTTGCCGGCGGTTCAGGTTTTAACACCTGAAGCGGCGCATTTTTGTAAAGAGCATATTCTTCTTCGGTGAGAAATCCCATCTCTTCCATTTTTCTAAGGACAAGATTCCTTCTCTCAAAAGCGCTGATCGGTCGTCGGAGCGGAGAAAATCGGACGGAATTCTTTATTACACCCGCCAATAACGCGCATTCATCCGGCGTCAATTGTTCGGACGTTTTGTTGAAATATCGTCTTGCCGCCGCCTGAATGCCGTAAACGCCATGTCCCATCCAGCTGGAATTGATATACATTTCGGCGATTTCGTCTTTTCCGTACATCCGCTCGATCTGTAAAGCGGTCAGAAATTCTTTCATTTTCCGGGAAAAAGTCTTATCGAACCCGATGGATTCATACAGAATTCGCGCGAGTTGCTGGGTCAACGTGCTGGCGCCCTGCGCTTTGCTGAGCGTCAGAACATCAACAGTCAACGCCCGAAGATTATCCCGCATGCTGATTCCCCAATGCTTGTAAAACCGCGAATCTTCAACGGCTACGATAGCATCAATCATCGCACGGGGAATTTGATCCAACGGGACATAGATTCGTCGTTGGGTATAGAGTTCCTGCAAAATTATACCGTCGGAGGAATAAATGCGCGTTACCAATTCCGGATTGAAATTCTGGAGTTGTTCGATCGATGGAAGGTCTTTAGAATAAAATGCAAACAAAGCCAGAACAAGAACGCCGCCAATACAATAGATATAAAAAACTCGTTTAAAAGCTTTTGTCCAGCTGAGAATTTCCAATTCCTTTTCCGCTTTTCCCATTGTCCTACTACTTATTTAATTCTTTGTTTTGCATTTCCGCAATTACCGCCGATATGAAAATTGAATAGGGTTTTTTAATCGCTTCCGCCGCCTGCTGAACCTCTTCATGCGAAAGCGGATTCTGACCGATTCCCGCCGCAAGATTCGTCACCAGACTGATGCCGAGAACTTTCATACCGAGATGTTTTGCCATCAGCGCCTCCGGAACAGTTGACATGCCAACGACATCCGCTCCGAAATCACGCATGGTTTTAATTTCCAGCGACGTTTCATAACTTGGTCCGGTTGTCCAACAATAAACGCCCTCGAGAAGGCGAATTTTCCGTTCATTGGCGACTCGTTTAGCCATCTCCATCAATTCGATATCAAATGGTGATTTTTCGGTTTCTTCTGGGGAAAAGATTTCGATCTGCGTGAAATTGATCGCATCGGTGAGAACGACGAAATCGCCGGGGCGCATTTCCGATCGAATTCCGCCAGCTGCATTCGTCAAGATCAAGTTTTTAACGCCAAGCCGATTCAGCAATTGAACATAAAAAGTCACTTCCGCGATGGTTCGTCCTTCGTAAAAATGACTGCGTCCTTGGATAGCAATGAGTGGAACACCGTCGATCGTTCCAAAAATCAGTTTGCCGGAATGACCTTCGACCGTTGGCGGAGGATAGCCGGGTATTTCACGACTGTCGAGCGTGTACCGCGCTTCAATATTCTCGGCAAAATAACCAAGGCCGGAGCCAAGAACAATAGCGATCGAAGGAATTTCTCCCACGCGAGAACAGACAAACCGCTCGGCTTTAGCCACCTGTTCATCTTCTGCAAATGGATTGGTTTTTATTGTCATCATTTCTTTATTCAAATCACTTCTCAAATTAGCCAACCGCCCGAAACTGCACAACGGTGAAAATAGACAAAAAATTCTTTACTGACAAATAATACATTGACAGCGTCTGTTTAATTCCCTTAGATTTGAAAAGGTTTCTATCAAAATTCACATAGAGAGTAATAACGATGAAAAACACCTGGAAATATACCATCAGCATCTTTGCCACAATCGTATGGTTAACGTCCTCATCTTTCGCCCAACAACCGAATTATCAAAAGCCCGCCGTCAAACTCGGAATCGACGTTCTGTTCGCCGAGAAAATGGATTTGATCCGCGGAAAACGTCTCGGACTCATCACGAACCCGACCGGCGTAAATTCCGAACTCGAATCCACGATCGATATCCTGAATAAAAATGGAAATTTGGTCGCTCTTTTCGGTCCCGAACACGGTGTCCGCGGTGACGTTTTTGCCGGTGAAAATATCGAAAACTTCGTTGATCCCAGAACAGGCGTTCCGGTTTTCAGTCTTTACGGAAAAACAAATAAACCAACGCCTGAAATGTTGAAAAATGTCGATGCGCTTATCTATGACATTCAAGACATTGGCAACCGAACTTATACTTACATTTACACGATGGCGCGCTCAATGTCCGCCGCCAAAGACGCCAATATTCCGTTCATCGTTCTAGATCGACCGAATCCGCTGGGCGGCGAACTCGTTGAAGGTCCGGTGCTCGACCCCGCGTTCAAATCCGGCATCGGCATGTATCCAATCCCTTACCTTTACGGATTGACAGCCGGTGAACTGGCGCATTATTTCAACACAGAATTCGGAATCAACTGCAATTTGATCGTCGTTTCCATGAAAGGCTGGAACCGAAAAATGAATTGGAACGACACTGGGCTCAATTGGGTGTTGACATCGCCGCATATCCCGCATTGGGAAACCGCTTATCATTGTGCGGCAACCGGAGGAATTGGCGAGATGCCGACAGTCAACATTGGCGTCGGCTACACCTTGCCGTTCGAACTTATCGGTGAAGAGTGGATTAACGCCGATCAATTAGCGGCAGAACTTAACGATCACCATCTTCCGGGCGTGGTTTTCCGACCGCTCCATTTTCGTCCTTATTATTTATCTCGAAAAGACATCACGATGCAGGGAGTGCAAATTCATATTATCAATTTCAGAACATTCAAACCAATCGAAACGCAGATTCACATTTTGACGGCGCTGAGAAAGCTGTACCCGAACCAACCGTTGTTCGACGCCAAGCGCGTCGGCAGTTTCAATAAAGCTTTCGGTACGGACAGCGTCCAGAAAATGGTTATGGATAATTTAAGTGCCGAACAAATCCTCGCCACATGGCAGAAGGACGTGGAGGCGTTTAAACAAAAGAGTCGGCAATATTATCTCTATAACTAAGCGACTTGGCTTTGCAATTTATCGAGAATAATTCTATATTTGCGTCAGTTGAATTATTAGGGAGAAAATGATGAATTCTTTGAATAAAACCGAAAAGATCTGGATTGCAATAGTCGTCGGCGCCATTTGGGGTTTAGCCGAAGCGTTGGTCGGAATGTACATGCGTCAAACGGTGGCGTATGGAATGACCGGTTCGATCATGACCGGTATCGTGGCGTTATTGCTTGCGTTCGGATACGGAGCGATAAGGCAAAGCGGACTTTTATTTATCTCTTTGGCTATGGTGGTTTTATTCAAATTACTTGACGCATGGCTTCTGCATCTGCCGGTTGTGCACGGGGCGGTTGGCAATCCAATCTTCGCGATCATTCTTGAAGTTCTGGCATTGTGCTTGGTTGTTAATATTATCCGGCCGGAACTCAAATCCAAACTATACGGTCAGGCTTTGATCGGCGCATTATACGCTTTAATCGCCGTCACCGCCTTTCCACTCGTCAAATATTTCACCGGCGTGCCAGCCTGCGTCGTTAAAGGCACAACCTATCCGCTCTCGCTCTATTTTGCCCCACTGGCGGTTGGCCTGTCCATTCTGACATATCCAGCCGGATTTTTTCTGGGGGAACGCCTATCTGCTCTGGTATCAAATGAAAAACCGATTGCCGTAACTCTGCATAAGCGTCTTCACGTTGTCTTACCGGGCACGGTCGCCGCACTTTTAATGATTGCTATATTAATCCGCCTATAACCGGGCGCCTTGCCTGAATTAACCGCTCATCCTCACATCATCCTGACCGGCGCGATTGGCATCGGCAAAACGACAGCCGCTCAGAAAATGGTGAAAAGCCTGAACGTTATTCCCGCAGGTTTTACAACGAATAAAATATTCCGCGAAGATAAAATCGTTGGCTACTCGCTACAAGACTGGCGCCGAAATGGTCAAACTTTCGCGCATGTCGATTTCCCGAAAACCGTATCATTCGACCGCTTTGGCGTGGATTTGTCCGTCTTCGATGAATTCGGTAGTAAGATACTCCAAGACTCGATCCAATCTGGAAAACTGATTTTGATGGACGAACTGGGGATTATGGAACAGAGTGCGACAATGTTTTGCATTGTCGCAAAAGAAATCTTGAAAAATTACTCTTCATACATCGCCGTTATCCAGAAACGCGCGCTTGATTTCTGGACGGACGGGTTGACTGATGTGAAAATTGTAGAAATCATGCCCTTAGGAGTGAGTCGGCAAATCTGAAATACATCGTGAACTCATTTGGGTCATTTACTTCACCTTCGCTCTGGACATTCATCTGCGAAAGATATAAATTCCAACAGAAATTGCAATGAGGTATTTGATGAACCATAAATTGACTTACGTTTCCCTTTTACTGATATTGTTAATGACCAGCGATTCCATCGCCCAATTGGGAAGGCTCGGAATGCCACCATTGACCGGTAATCCGGAAGATCTTGTTCCTAATTCGATGCGAATTTTGGAATCCGGACCGGAGGTGCGAATCATAACCGATGAAGGACGCCTGAAGGCCATTGTCGAATTTGAAACGACGCGTCCAATGCCAGCCGCATACGTCCACTACGGTCCTTACTTCCACGATCAGGAGACGCCTGTTCCGGCTTACCGCCATTCGGCGAAGGAGAATTTGACAGCGCCGACAACACGCCATTCCGTGATATTCGATTTGACGCGTTTGCTGGAACCGATCAACGATCCGGGAGGCGCGATGAAAAAATTGGATGGCGGAACCGTCTGTTACCGGCTAGTCATTCCGGAATCCGATGGAGCGAATCAATATATTTTTGACAAACGGTTTGAGTTCCGGAATAGCCGACGAATCGTATGCATAACGGATGGTCCGTGGATCGATGTCTTCTCAGCACATGAAGTCGTTATTTCATGGGAAACCGATCTTCCGTCGGAAGGTAAAGTCGTTTTAGATGGAAAAACTTATCCTTCCACCTTGAACAAACATCATGAGGTCAAAATCAATGGCTTAACCGGCGAACAGCATTTGTATTCCGTCTTTACAATCGCCGATTCAGTAACCGTTTCCTCTCGAATCTACGAATTCCGAACGCCGGGGAAGTCAGGCAATTTTCGGTTTGCGGCAATGTCAGACAGTCGGGCGGGATACGGCGGATTCACAACGAATTTCAACGGAACGAATCTCGCTATTTTGCGTAGCCTAGTTTTAGGTACAAAGTCGAACGACGCGGAGTTTATCATATTCGCCGGTGATTTGATCAACGGACACACGACCGATGAAAGAGATTATCTCGCGCAAATGGACGCTTTTAAATGTTCGATCGAACCGGTCGGACATTCAATCCCTATTTATGAAGGTATCGGCAACCACGACCTTGTCATAGACTATTGGAAAGATCCCCGGTCAAACTACGGTATCCCGATTGTTCGGGACAAGGTTTTTGGCAATTCTACCGAAACGCTTTTTGCCAACTGTTTCGTTAACCCGGACAATGATTTTCCCAAACCCGAACAACCGGAAGCACCAAGATATCGAGAAACCGTTTATTATTTCGATTGGGACAACACACGGTTTATTTCGCTAAATTCCAATTATTGGTGGGCAAGTTACGCCGAAGACATTGGCGGTAGCATCGAAGGCTACGTTTTTAACAATCAGTATGAATGGTTTCGGAATTTACTGGAAAAAACCACTGCCGATCCGGCCATTAGCCATGTTTTCGTGTTTACACATGAACCGCCTTTCCCGTGTAGCGGACATATACGCGACGCGATGTGGTATAACGGCGGCGATTTATTACTCAATAAAAATATCGATGGCAAGCCGCTCGACCGATCGCATGTTCTAAAAGGTCGAGATAGACTTTGGACAGCTATTTCTCAAAATGAAAAAGTGCGCGCGGTTATCGTTGGGCACGAACACAACTATGTTCGCTTGAAAATTGATGCGAAGACGCCGGTTTATCCGAATGGCAAACCCAATCCGCGTTTTAAAAATCCTGTCTGGGAATTGATTACGGGAGGCGCAGGTGCGCCGTACTACGGAAAATCGGATCAAAAAGTCCCATGGGAAAATTCGATCGCTAAATTTTCATCGCAGGAACATTACTTGATCATTGAAGTGGCTGGGCAAAATATTGACCTTTATGTTCATTCTGCCAATGGAGATATCATCGAGACAGTCCGGATTGTCGAAAATGGCAAACCGACTGAAAAGCCGATTCCGGCTGTGTCAACAGGGAAAAAATGACCAGTTTGATGTGTTAAACTTATTTACTATCGTGCGTTTTCGTGTCGAACTTCGACGTAATCTCAATGACGATCTCGGTCATTTTCTCGGGAATCAAAATCGCAAGCAGTCCTATAACAAGTCCTAAGCCGCCGAGGAACTTGATAACCCATGCGTCCAAGACGAGCAGGAGAAAACCCACAATAAAAATGATAACTCCAAAGTTTTTCATAAACCCTTCTCTTGCAGTGAGAAAATAAGTTGAATTCTTAGTTTCGTATAGTCAAACAAAGTAAAATATAGAACACTTTCCGCTAAGTATCAAATCATTCAATAAAAATGTGAACAAGATCAAATCCGCCGCTCTCATTTATACATTGGGATGTAACATTATTGATTTTGAACCGTTCAACTCTTATATTTGTAGAAGTTTTTGAGAGTAGAGAGTAAGATGAGAAACATTACTAAAACCATTTTCATATTGACTTGCGTCAGCCTCTCTTTGTGTCTGGCGCAAAAACCGACGCTTCAACCGACCGATCTGGTGACAGTTCCGACGGCGGGATTGATTCCGAAAGGCTCGTACATCGCTAAGTTTTACCTGTTTCAGGGCGGCGGTCTGATGGGCGGAATCTCGGTCGGAATTTCCGATCGGTTTATGATCGGTGTCTCATACGGCGGCGCGCAGATCGTTGGAAATCAGAACATCAACTGGCACAACCAGCCCGGCGTAGAAATTCGCTACCGACTTATCGAGGAATCACTAAAATTTCCCGGCGTACTTGTCGGTTTCACATCGCAGGGCTTTGGCGAATATATCGATACGCTCAAGCGATACGAAACAAAAGCCAAAGGCTTTTACGCAGTTGCCAGCAAGAATTACGATTTCCTCGGGAATCTCGGCTTGCACGCGGGAATCAATTACAATCCAGTCGAGCGGGAAGACGGCGACTCTGACCCATCATTTTTCGTCGGTATTGACAAGAACCTGAATTCGGAAATTTCGGTCGTTGCCGAATACGACGCCGCGCTGAACGACAACGCCTCTAACGAAATCTCACTCGGCAAAGGAAAAGGTTATTTAAATGCCGGAATCCGGTGGTCGGTCGTCGAAAACATACATCTTGAAGTTGATTTCAACAATATTCTGCTCAATCGGAATCAGATGAAATATCTAAATCGCGAACTAAAAATCAGTTTTATCGAATCCTTTTAAAATCACCCAACACGCATGCTAGATCAATTCCAAAGGAGAATCATCATGATTAATCATAGCAATCGCCTGAATTTCTCATTCTTTATCAAAATCCTTTTGATTTCCTGTCTTGCGTTGTCCTTCCTATTTGCTCAGGCTGGCAAAGTCAAAAGCATTCTGAATGAAGCGGAAAAACTTCACGACGCAAATAATTTCTCCGGAACTATGACAAAACTGAAAGAAGCGGAAAAATTAGACAAGGACAATCCCGAAGTTCTCTGGAAAATTGCGCGCGCCTATTTCGATTTTGCGGATCAGGACCCGGAAAACCTCGACGTCCAGAAAAAAAACCTCTATCCGGGTTTTGAATACGCCAAACGATGCGTCGAACTCGCCCCGAACGTCGCGGGCGGTCATCAATACTATGCAATTCTCATCGGGCGAATCGGCGAAATTGAAGGCACCAAGCAGAAAATCCAAAATTCCTATCCGCTGAAAGAACACACCATGAAAGCCATCGAACTCGATCCGAATAACGATGGAAATTATCACGTCATGGGACGGTGGCATTACGCGCTTGCCGACCTAAGTTGGGCAGAACGAAAAATCGCCAGCCTGATCTACGCAAAACCTCCGGCGGCATCTTTTGATGAGGCGGCTAAGTTCTTCCAAAAAGCGCATGATCTAAAACCGGACGACATTCGTCATCTGCTTTGGCTTGGAAAAACATACATTAAACTAGACCAGAATGATCTCGCCAGAAAAGCGCTTAACGATGCATTGAAAATAAAGGCGGGAAGCGACTCGGACAAAGTCATGCAAACCGAAGCGAGCAATTTGCTCAAGAAACTCTAACTATACAGAAGAGGCTTTATGAAACTAACAACCATGTTGAAAATCCTCTGGCATTTTGGTTATCGTTGGCTTGGCGGTTCTTGCCGTAATGAAATTGATTGAGAAAAAGCGCGAAAACGCCGAAACGATCGAGACGTCGACCGAATAAACCAGCTGATTTCAAAATCTCCAGACCTCTTTCATCTCTTCGAGAGCAACGAACGATTTTTATTTTAGTAATTCAATTCCTGAACGAGTTTTCAAACAAAATCCTTTGGACAGAAAGGATGAAGAATTTGGTTAACCGAAAGTCCATGTGAGCGATAAAATGCTACCGATCCGGTTCGACAAACTCATCGACTGGATCGCATACGAATATCGAGATCACCAATCCATCTTTGGCATCCCAAAAGTCAATTTTTTTCGAAAATCGAACACAACATCAATCATGCTAAGTGGAGAACGGTGCGACATTCCAATTGGACCGGCGGCTGGACCACACACACAGATGTCACAAAACATCGTAGCGGCGTATCTGTGCGGTGCGCGCTTTTTCGAGTTGAAAACCGTCCAAAAAATGGACGAGTTGGAAATCCAAAAGCCTTGTATTTCCGCGGAAAACGAAGGTTACAATACCGAGTGGTCAACAGAACTATCCGTTACACAAGCATTCGACGAATACTTAAAAGCATGGATGATTTTACATTTCCTGAACGCCGCTCTGGGTCTGTCATCTTCACCACAAACAGGCGGATTTGTCTTTAATATGAGCGTTGGATATGATCTCGCCGGAATTCAAACTCAGAAAATCGACCATTTCATCGAAAGCCTCAAAAATGCCGAACAAACGCCAAATTTCAGCCGTTATCAGGAATTTATCTTTGGCGCTCTATCAAAATTCCACAGAATCGATACAGCATTTGTGCATCGCGCGATTGAATCAATTCCAACGACTATTTCAACCTCTGTCACGCTTTCGACGATGCACGGCTGTCCGCCAAATGAAATCGAATCGATTTGCAACTATTTGCTCGCCGAAAAACACTTGCACACATTCGTTAAACTGAATCCGACTTTACTCGGATTCGATTTCACGAATTCAACCTTAAAAGCCAACGGCTATAGTTCGATCGAATTGAAAAGTGAGTCGTTCGATCACGACCTGCAATTCTCCGATGCAATTCCGATGCTTCGCCGCCTGAAAGCCTTTGCCACTGAAAACGGTCGCCAGTTTGGCGTTAAATTGTCGAACACTTTACCGGTGAAAAATACCAAAGGCGTTCTACCGGGCGACGAAATGTACATGTCCGGAAATGCGCTTTACCCTCTGACGATCCACCTTGCGACAAAAATCGCCGAAGCATTTGACGGCAATCTTCATATCTCATACTCAGGCGGAGCGAATTATTTCAACATGGACGATATTTTGCAGACGGGAATTTATCCGGTGACGCTCGCTACAGAATTGCTTAAACCGGGCGGCTATTTGCGTCTCCGACAATTATCCGAAGTCGCTGATAAACGTTTGCAGAATGGTCTTCCTGAAAAGATCGAAATTGAGCAATTACAAAAAGTCGCATTGACCAGCATTCGATCCACGGCCATTGTTCCCGAAAATCGTCAAAATAAATCCGGGAAGAATGGCAAACCGTTGCCCATTTTCAATTGTTTCACCGCTCCCTGCCGCGAACGATGCCCAATTCATCAGGACGTTCCGACTTACATTCGATTAATCGATCAAAATCGTCCTGAAAAGGCGCTCCAATCAATTTTCGCACAAAATCCTCTGCCGCACATCACCGGTCACATTTGCGATCATCAATGCACGACGCGCTGTGTGAGACGTTTTTACGACGAACCGGTGAAAATCCGCGACCTCAAACGTGTTGCCGCAGAGACAGGCTTTTCGGATGGCTCAAATTCTATGAAATCCAACATTCCTGCGAACGGAATCAACGTTGCCGTTCTGGGTGCCGGTCCGGCCGGACTTTCAGCCGGATATTTTTTAACGCAGGCAGGCTTTTCTGTGACGATTTTCGACCGGAATCCAGCGGCAGGTGGAACGGTTCAATTCATCATTCCCGGCTTTCGTCTTCCCGAAGAAGCGATCCGGAACGATATTTCGTTCATCGAAAAAACCGGCGTGAAATTTCAATTTGGCATCGGCAATCTTACAGTTGAGGAATTGAAAAATCTAGGTTACCGCATTATTTTTCTGGCAATTGGCACTGGTAAATCGAATCCGCTCGTTTTACCGGGTGGAAACGCAAATCTCATCAGTGCGATCGATTTTCTCAAGTCGTACCGGAATTCCCCGACGGAAGTTCATCTGGGGAAAAATGTCGTTATTATTGGTGGCGGTAACTCGGCGATGGATGCGGCACGTGCGGCTTTGAAAATTAACCACGTTCGGAACGTTTCTATTATTTATCGGCGGACAACTTCAGAAATGCCTGCAGACAGCGAGGAACTCGATAACGCTCTTCAGGAGGGCGCCACCATTCGCGAACTGTTGACACCTATCAAGTTTTCCAAAGCCGGAATTTTAAAATGTCAGAACATGAAACTGGGCGAGAAAGACGAAAGCGGTCGGCGCCGACCAGTTCCAATCGATAACGCTTACGAAAATATTCAAGCCGATTTCGTGATTTCCGCCATTGGTGAAAATGTTGAAACCGAATTTTTAAACGAGTCGGGGATTGGCATTAATAATTATGGAAAAGCCATCGCCGATCCACAGACAAACGAAACAAACGTTCCGGGAGTTTTCATTGGTGGCGATGCACGGCTGGGATCAGCAACTGTCGTTGAAGCGATTGCCGAAGGCAAAAAAGTTGCCACGGAGATTATTCGGCGTGAAAATCCCGATTTCAGAGAACCGGAACTGTCTCGCCAACCGATCGATCTGAACGAAATTTACCGGCGCAAAGGATTGATAAGATCCGCCGAGAAGGAATTGAAAGATCCGGAAAGCATTCATCGCGAAGCGAGTCGTTGTCTCGACTGCCAGACTTTCTGCGGAATTTGCGTCGATGTCTGTCCAAACCGCGCAAATGTCGCTGTCCAGACGGAAAACAGTTGGCAAATCGTTCACTTAGACGGATTATGCAACGAGTGCGGCAACTGCGCCACTTTTTGCCCGTGGGACGGGAAGCCGTATCGCGACAAGTTCACAATCTTTTGGGGCGAGCGAGATTTCAACGAAAGCAACTCAGACGGCGTTCTATTGGTTAAAAATGACGACGATCCAATTTTTCAATTGCGACTAAATTCCTGCATGAAAACGGTTCGTCTGTCCGAATTCCCAAAAATTTCTGACTCTTCTGATTCGGGAATCGCATTCTCTCTTATTCAATCAATCTGGAATCATTACCAGTTTTTGCTGGAATCATGACGACAAATTCGTTCAATCATCCGACTTTTTTTAGGTAAAATTAATTCAAACATCTGTAGAAAGATCGATAGATAAAACTGTTTGTAGAAGACAGAAATCTTTTGTATATTTCAGCCGGTTTATAAAGGAGTTGATTTGAGACGTAACTTTCACCGAATAATCAAATTTTCCATCGTCGCCATCTTGGCATTTTACACTCACTCCGGACTTCTTGCTGGAGAAATCGACACGGTCGTTATCGCCAGTCAAGCGATGAGTAAATTACCCAAGGCGGTCGTGGTTTTACCACACCAGTATCAAAAATCGAATGATCGTTTTCCGGTTGTTTATCTTCTGCACGGCAGGAGCGGTTCCTATCGCGACTGGCCAACTAAAATGGATCTAAAACCGCTGGCTGATAAATATGGTTTCATCATCGTCTGTCCTGACGGCGGCTATGCCGGTTGGTATGTGGACAGTCCCCTGAAAAAGGACTCGCAATACGAAACTTACATTGCCAAAGAGGTCGTCGCATTCATTGATAATAACTACCGCACGGTCGCCGATTCCACCGGACGTTTTCTGTGCGGTTTAAGCATGGGTGGGCATGGCGCATTTACCCTGCTGGCGAAATATCCGGAACGCTTTGCCGGCGCCGGATGCCTGAGTGGCGCTATGTCGATGTCCGATGGCAATCGCCGGGCCGGGCTGGCCGATCTTCTGGGCAATTATGAAACCAATCGGCAAAGATGGGAAAGTAACTCCGCCTTATTTTTAGCTGATCGGTTGGTCGGGCGCAACAAGGCGATTTTAATCGACTGCGGCGTGGATGATTTTCTATTTCAAACCAATGTTTTACTGCATAAAAAACTATTAGATCTGAAGATTCCGCATGATTATATCGAACGACCCGGCACCCATAGCTGGGGCTACTGGACGAATGCTCTTGAATATCACCTGCTGTTCTTTAGGAAAAATCTTAGATAAAACCTTATGGGAGATTCAACCATTCCCAAAATGAATAAATTGGTTCTATTCTGTATTGTATTAGTCTTCTTCTCTTGTAATCCGATTTACACGCCCGACACCCGCAACGTCCCATTGTTGAATAGCTCCAATGAAACCCATTTGACTTTCTGTCCCACCCCCGGCATTGGCTTCGAATTATTGACCGCCCATTCATTTTCAAAACACCTTGCTCTTATGGCAAATGGCGGGTATTTCAAGCGTAGCGAAGATGCCCAGTCAGATTGTTACAGGCATTGGTACGGAGAAATCGGAACTGGATTATTCTTTCCTTATGAAAAGCTGTTCGTATTTGAAATCTTCAGCGGCTATGGCGTGGGAATGACTAAATCGTATGATTTTGAGATTGGTTCTTCTATTAATCAGGGTAAATATCGGCGCTTTTTCATTCAATCGGATCTTGGCATTACTCTCTAAGGATCGTGGAAATGGCATACTCGTGGCGCAACTCATACGTCTCGTTTGCGGATTTTCACTATAATGGCAAGAATAGACCTAACAGCAAGGGCTATTGGTTTTATGAACCGTCAATCACCTTCAAAATTGGCAGGGAAAATCTAAAGTTTTTCGCCCAATTCGGCGGATCGAATGCTTTTTTAGAACAAGAGATCGATTTCAATTACGTTAACCAATACATGACCCTGGGAGCGGAATTTGCCATCGGGAAAAAATATTGAGGAGCATTGCGCCTTGCAGAAAGGATTAAATAAGGAATCTGGCAAAATGAAAACAAAAATCATAAGGCTTGCTAAAGGCTTAGATCATTCTACAGCCAATTTCCTGGCTGAACTTGCCTCGATTCCCTCACTGAGTGGCCAAGAGGGAAATGTAATTAGCCGAATAAAAAAGGAAATGGAAGACATCGGCTTCGATGAAATAATCATCGACGGCATCGGCAACATCATCGGGCGCCTCGGCAATGGTCCAGTCAAAATCGCTTTCGACGCTCACATAGACACCGTGGATGTCGGCAACCGTAGTCTGTGGCAGTTCGATCCGTTCGATGGTCATGTGAAAGACGGCAAGGTCTGGGGGCGCGGCGTAGCTGACCAGAAAGGCGGCATGGCGTCTATGCTGGCGGCGGCACGCATTATTATGGAATTCGACCTCGCCAGAGATTGCACTGTCTATTTCGTCGGTTCGGTCATGGAAGAAGATTGCGACGGCTTGTGCTGGAATTATATTGTCAATGAAGACCACCTCCGCCCCGACTTCGCCGTCAGCACCGAACCAACCGGCTGTCGGATTTATCGCGGTCAGCGCGGACGCATGGAAATCGAAATCTCCGTCGTCGGACTTTCCGCGCACGGCTCCGCGCCGGAACGCGGCGACAACGCCGTTTACAAAATCGCACCGCTGATAAAAGAAATTGAACTGCTCAACGAACGTCTGGCATTCGATGAATTTCTCGGCAAAGGCACCGTCGTGCTAAGCCAGATAAAATCTATCAGTCCGTCATTATGTGCCGTGCCAGATTATTGTTCGATCTATCTCGACCGCCGCCTGACCTGGGGCGAGACGAAGGAATCAGCGTTAGCGGAAATTCGTGCTATCATTGAAAAACTGAAAATTGACGCCAAAGTCGAATTGCCGGTTTACCGGGAAAAGGCATTCACCGGAAAAGTCTATCCAATGGAAAAATATTTCCCAACCTGGAAACTGGAAACCGACCACCCTCTCGTTCAGGCTGGAATTGAAAACTACCGCAACCTGTTCGCAAAGGAGCCGGTTGTCGACAAGTGGACTTTCTCGACCAATGGTGTGACGATTCGCGGCGTGCATGGTATACCGTGCATCGGCTTCGGGCCGGGATTCGAGGAGCAAGCCCACGCCCCGAACGAATGGACGCCGGTCGAGCACCTCTGGCAAGCCGCGGCTTTCTACGCCGGACTGGTCGCAAATCTGAGCCGCGGGAAATAAACCGCCGAGGACGCAGAGGGCACGGAGCAATTTTATGTTTGAAGATATAAACCAACTGACGGAAACAGTAATCGGTTTAGCGATTAAGGTTCACCGCAATCTTGGCCCCGGGTTTTTGGAATCGGTTTATCAGGCCGCCCTGGCTTGTGAAATGCAGGAAGCCGGAATGAAATTTGAAAAGGAAAAATATCTGTCCGTTAAATATGCTGACATAGTGATAGAAAAAGGTTTTCGTTGCGACTTTTTTATCGACGACCAATTGGTGGTTGAGTGTAAAGCCGTCAACGAACTGACCAATATCGATCAGGCGCAACTACTGAATTACTTAAAAATCTCAAAACTACAAGTAGGGTTGTTGATTAACTTCAATTCAAGCATACTTAAAAATGGAATAAAAAGAATTGTCAACAATTATCAAGGAGAAACTCTGCGTTCTCAGCGTCCTCCGCGGTTAACATGAAAGGTTTGATATGAACGAGACTCTTTTACGAGGGAAACACCTCATCACTTTTAATGAATGGACAAAAAACGAAATCAATATGGTGCTCGGGGTTGCCGCTGACCTCAAGCGCAAATTCGCGCTCGGTGAGCCGCATCGGCTATTGCAGGACAAGACGCTTTTCATGATGTTTTTTGAGCAATCCACGCGCACGCGCAATTCGATGGAAGCCGGCATGACTCAACTCGGCGGCCATGCCCATGACTTGACACCCGACAAAATGCAACTTTCACACGGCGAATCGGCTAAGGATACTGCCATGGTGCTTTCGCGCATGGGACACGGCATCGCCTGCCGCAATTGCTTCTACGGCATCGGCAACAAATATCTACGTGAATTGGCGCAATTCTCGTCCGTGCCGATTCTCTCGTTGCAGGATGATATTTTTCACCCCATGCAGGTAATCGCCGATTTGATGACGATGCAGGAATATTTCGGGCAAAATTTGCATGGCTTGAAAGTCACGATTTCCTGGGCGTACGCCACCAGTCACGCTAAACCGCTCTCCGTACCGCTTTCGCAAATTCTGCTCTTTCCGCGTTTCGGTATGGACGTGACGGTCGCCGCGCCGAAAGAATTTCCATTAAAAAAGGAATATGTCGCCCAGGCGCAGGAAAACACCCGGCTGAATGGCGGCAAACTGTCATTCACCGACAACATGGATGAGGGATTCCGTAGCGCTCAGATTGTCATCCCGAAAAACTGGGGCGGATTCGGCAACTATGAATTCGACGAGTACAACCAAAATGAAGAAGAGTGTCGCAAAGAGATGAAGACCAATCTCGAAAAACATACCGATTGGATTTGCGACGCCCGCCGGATGAAACTCGCCGCACCAGAAGTCAAATACATGCACGCCCTGCCCGCCGATCGCGGCAAAGAAGTCGCCGATGAAGTCATTGACGGACCAGCGGCGATCATTTACGACGAAGCCGAAAACCGTCTGCATACCGCGAAAGCCGTCATGGCGCTGACGATGGGCGGAAGACCGTAATGTTTTTAAACTCACCACAGAGTACACAGAGAAAAATCTCTTTATATCAATAACACAAAAAAAACGAAAAACTCTACACCATATATTAGCAAAGAGTCTATAAATATTATTGATTTATCCGCGCTAATCCGCGGCAAAATACTCTCTGTGGTGAAAATTAGTTAACTTTGGAATGAAATGTCGCTGAAACCTGAAATGATCGAAAATATTCTGGAAAGCATCTCCGATGGCGTCTTTACGGTAGATTCCAATTGGCGCATTTCGTCTTTTAATCGAGCGGCGGAAGAAATCACCGGGGTTACGCGAGAAGAGGCGATTGGCCAACGCTGTTCGGAAGTATTTCGCTCCAGCCTCTGTGGAACCGACTGCGCCCTACAGAAAACATTAAAAACCGGCAAGCCGATCATTGGCAAATCCGCCTACATTATTAAGGCGGACGGCTCCCGCATACCCATCAGTATATCGACCGCCGTACTGAAAGATGGAGAAGGTTACATCATCGGCGGGGCTGAGACTTTTCGGGATTTGAGCGAAATCGAAACTTTACGCCAGGAACTACATGCCAAAATGACTTTTGGCGATATTGTCAGTCGTAGTCCCTTGATGCAAAAAATATTTGAAGTGCTTCCGGCAATTGCCGCCAGCCCGAGCACGGTCTTGATAATCGGCGAAACCGGAACCGGCAAGGAATTGATCGCAAGGACGGTTCATCATTTGAGTCCGCGCCGTAAAGGGCCATTCATCGCGGTCAATTGCGGCGCATTACCCGACGAATTACTGGAATCAGAACTGTTTGGTTATAAAAAGGGTGCGTTTACCGGAGCTAACAAAGACAAACCGGGACGCTTTGCATTAGCCAAAGGCGGAACACTGTTTCTCGACGAAATCGGTGAAATCAGCCCGGCGTTGCAAGTCAAACTTCTACGGGTACTTCAGGATCACATCTATGAGCCACTCGGTTCGACCCGCTCTGAAACCGCCGACGCGCGGATTATTGTTGCTACTAACAAGGATTTGACAGAAATGATGAAGGCTGGCACATTCCGCGACGATCTTTACTATCGCGTAAACGTTGTGCGCGTCGACCTGCCGCCGCTCCGCCACCGGAAAGAAGATATTCCGCTGATTACTGGGCAATTTATCCGGCGCTTCAACCAACTCTGGCAGAAATCAATCAAAGGCATCTCCTCCGAAGCGCTCTCGTTACTAATGGCGCATGACTGGCCGGGCAATGTCCGTGAACTGGAAAATGTAATCGAACGCTCGTTCATTCTTTGTAATGAGGGCTATATTCTGCTGACTCACCTGCCCGAAGAACTGACGGCACATTACACAAAAAACTCAAGTTTGTCTACGATCCGCTCTGCCCACAATTTGCTCGACTCCCAGTCTATTCAGTCCGCTCTCGAACGCAATAATTTCAATCGGGCGGCGGCGGCGAAAGAACTTGGCATTCACAAGACCACCTTATTCCGCCGCATGAAAAAACTCGGGATTTCATTGCCGGAAAAAGACGGCCGCTCCCATCGTAAATCATAACATATCTGCAACCATCGCAGGGTGACAGAGTAGCGCCAAGGCTACTATATAATCGCAGTGATTTAAAAGAAGCAGTTTTTTAACTTGCTATATTTCAGATAGTTGTGCGATGAAAAGTAGGGATATTTTGTTCTGGCATGATAAATGCTTTAAATATTGTTGAAATTATGAATTGGAACTGTGAAATATGAAAGTAGCCTTTACAATCTGGAACAATCGGATAGCGCCAGTCTTCGACACTGCGGGACAAATTCACATCGCTGAGACCGAAAGTGGACGCGTCATTTCATTAGAACAGGAATTTATACCTATCGATTTAACTCCAGCCATGAAAGCCGCTCGATTAAAAGAATTGGGCATTGAGGTGCTGGTTTGCGGAGCAATCTCCCGACCTTTACATGAAACCATCATTGCTCACGGAATCTATGTTATTCCGTTTGTAGCAGGTGATCTCGACGAAATCATCCAGGCTTGGCTTACCAAACGTTCCGATTGGAATGTTTTCGCCATGCCGGGTTGTTACGGGCGAAGGCGCTATCAGTTTGGGCAAATGTATGGTACTTATAACGAAATTTTTCCAGTAAAAGGAAGAAGACCGGGCAGAACAGGACAAGGCGCTAATCGTGGTCAGGGCAGAAGGGGTCAAGGGTTCGGGCGCGTGAGCGTCCTTGAGGCCGCCGACCCAAGTGACTATTGCGTCTGTCCGGTATGCGGACGAAGAGAACCGCATCGGCGCGGTATTCCCTGCTTTGAACAAAAATGCCCGAACTGCGGTTCGGCAATGACAAGACAATAAATAGTTAATCTATAAGAAAGGAGATCATAACTATGCCAAGAGGAGATCGAACGGGTCCGATGGGAATGGGCCCAATGACCGGACGCGCGGCCGGATTCTGCGCGGGAAACGGAGCACCGGGATACGCAAATCCAGTGCCAGGACGCGGTTTCGGAATGGGCCGTGGCGGCTGGGGACGTGGATTCCGGCACGGGTTTTATGGCAACGGGTTACCGGGCTGGCAAAGGTTTAGCGGATATAACGTGCCTTACGGATACCCCTCGCCGTACCAGAACCCTGATCCGGAGACGGAAAAACAAGCCCTAATCAACCAATCTGATTTTCTAAAATCGGAACTCGATGAAGTGAAAAAACGACTTGCGACGATTGAAAAGGGAAAAGAAACCTGATCAAGTACCATCACTTGTTAACTAAGCCGTGCCGGTTTTGAAACCGGCGCGGCTTAGGCGACTCTAACCAATAAAAAAGGAGAAAATGTATGGAAATAAACAAAGAAAATCAGAATGTGTCAATGCCACGCATCGGCGACATGGCCCCTGCTTTCAAGGCCGTTACCACGCAGGGTGAGATCAACTTCCCGGATCAGTATTTGGGAAGCTGGGTAATCCTGTTTAGCCATCCGGCTGATTTTACACCAGTTTGTACCTCAGAATTCATGACTTTTGCTTCGATGGAAGATCAATTTGCCAAACTGAATTGCAAATTAGTTGGGCTTTCTGTGGACGGTTTATACAGCCACATTGCCTGGCTTCGCACCATCAAGGAAAAAATCGAATACAAAGGCATGAAGAATGTCGAGGTTAAATTTCCTTTGATCGAAGATATCACCATGGAAGTTGCCAAAAAATACGGAATGATGATGCCGGGCGAAAGTCCAACAAAAGCGGTACGCGCCGTCTTCGTGATCGATCCCAAAGGCATTATCCGTACGATTATTTACTATCCGCTCAGCTTGGGACGTAATTTTGATGAGTTGCTTCGTGTTGTCACAGCATTGCAGACTGCGGATGCATTTTCAATAGCGACTCCGGCGGATTGGCGCCCGGGTGATGACGTCATTGTTCCGACAGCCGGTTCTTGCGGCGTTGCCAAAGAGCGCATGGAAGGCAAGGAAGGAATCAAATGTCTCGATTGGTTCTTCTGCCTTAAAGAAATCGACAAAGAAAAGGTGATGAAAGCCATCGTAAAACAGGTAAAAATCTAGTAACTTTACGATCGTAAATGTTAACCCGCTTTTAATCCCAATCGGGAGAAGAAGGGGAAAGTTTATGAAAATTGCTTTTACAACATCAGGAAATGATTTGAGTTCTCTTTTAGACAACCGGTTTGGTCGAGCGCCGCTATTTCTCGTCTATGATTTGGACAACGAATCTTACAAATTGTTTGATAATCTGCAGAGCCAGAATACGGTACAGGGCGCTGGCGTCCAATCGGCGGAAGCCATTGCGCGCTTGGGAGTGCAGGCACTGGTGTCCGGAAATTGCGGGCCAAAGGCTTTCAGCGTACTTTCTGCCGCCGGGATTAAAATTTTTACAGCGGAGAATTTGACGATAGCCGAGGCTCTTGCACAATATCGCACCGGTAAACTTCCCGAATTAAAAAGTGATGATGTCGAAGGACATTAATTTGAGCGAATCTGAAATTTTATTCAAACCGATTGGAATCATTCACAGCGAGAACACTGCTGAAGATCAGACGCCAATTCAACCAGTTTATGCAAAAGAGTGTTCGGCGCAAGTTGAAGTATTTCCAGAATTTGCCGAGGGACTTCGTGATTTGGATGGGTTTTCGCACATTTATCTGATCTATCATTTTCATCGGGCACAACCGGCAAAACTTCTGGTAAAACCGTTTCTTCAGGATGTTGAACGCGGCCTGTTTGCGACACGAGCGCCCAACCGGCCGAATGCTATAGGATTGAGCATTGTCGAACTTGTCCGGCGCAAAGGCAACATTTTGTACATAAACGGCGGAGATATTCTGGATGGCACGCCGCTGATCGATATTAAGCCTTATATAAAAAGGTTCGATCGGATCGAAACGCTCCGGGATGGCTGGCAGGATGACGTAGACGAGAAATCAGCTAAAAAGAAAGGCAAACGCAGGATGATTGAATTATAAAAACGTACCTTGACTGCGTTCCCTGCTTCGTTACTCAGGCTCTCGACGCGGCGCGCCGAGTTACAGAAGACCCGGTGATTCAGGAACAAATACTCCGGGAAGTGTTGAAAAAAACCAGCGATATGAACATGAGCATTTCTCCGCCCGTTATGGGACAATTTTTTCATCGTCGTCTGCGTGAAATCACCGGACAGCGCGACCCATATCAGACGGAAAAGGAAAAACATAACCGTTTGGCTTTGGATTTATTTCCCAGATTGAAAGCCGAGGTTGAATCGGCGGAAGATTCGTTAGCTATGGCTACTCGTCTCGCCATCGCCGGAAACATTATCGACCTTGGCGTCAATGGTCATCTGACAGAAAATGACATAATGCGCGCTGTTCATCAGGCATTGCAAGAGCCACTCGCCGGCGATTGGGAAAAATTTCGGGCGGCTATTTTCGGCGCCAAGAATATTCTTTATTTGGCAGATAATGCCGGCGAAATCGCTTTTGACCGCTTGCTCATTGAGCAGATTTTAGAAAAACGGGTAACGCTGGTTGTTCGCGGCGCGCCGATTATCAACGATGCTACAATTATTGATGCGCAAACCGTCGGGCTTGATAAAATCGTCAAGATTATCGACAACGGCTCGGATGCGCCGGGCACGATATTGGCTGATTGCAGTCGGGAATTTATCCGGCGATTTGAGGATGCAGACTTGATCATTGCCAAAGGTCAGGGCAATTACGAAACACTCAGCGATGAACCGCGCAATATCTATTTTCTCTTCAAAGTGAAATGTCCGGTAATTGCGAATCATATCGGATTACCAGTCGGGACACAGGTTCTGATGAAATCCAACACCGAAAGTATAAAAGAGAGGTCTTTCTGATGATTCTCGCCATCGCATCCGGTAAAGGCGGAACCGGCAAGACAACCGTTGCCGTGAATCTTGCGAGCGCCTTTGACCGTGAGATTCAACTTTTGGATTGCGATGTCGAAGAGCCAAATGACCAATTATTTTTAAAAGGTAGCCCGCTTAAGCAAGAAATTGCCACAATTTTAATTCCACAAGTCAATGAAAATCTCTGCGATGGATGCGATGAATGCAGTCGGATTTGCGAATTTCACGCCATTGTAACGCTTGGCGCTAAACCTCTTATATTCCCAGACCTGTGTCATGGTTGCGGTGGTTGTGCGCAAATCTGCCCGCAAAAAGCCATCCGCGAAGTCGATAACCGGATCGGAATTATCGAGACATTTCAGGCGGATAAAATAACTTTGATTCACGGCCAGTTTGATATTGGGGGAGCGCTGGTTCCGCCGTTGATCCGCGCGATCAAAGCCCGTTTAAACAGAAAAATTCCAGCCATTCTGGACGCTCCGCCGGGAACATCCTGCCCGGTAATCAACACAATCAGAGGGGCGGATTTTGTGGCGCTCGTTACAGAACCGACGCCTTTTGGATTGTACGATCTGAAACTTGCCGTCGAAACGGTGCGGAAAATGAAAATTCCGTTTGGTGTCATAATCAATCGCGCCGGAATTGGAGACGACCGTGTGAATTTATACTGTAGCGCAGAAAATATTCCGATCCTCATAGAGATTCCTAATGATCGGCGGATTGCCGAAGCCTATTCCCGGGGCGAACTGATTGTAAAGGCTCTACCCGAATATCGCAACCTCTTTCTAAATTTGATCAAAAAAATAACAAGTTTGAAAAATACAGGGAATTTTAAATAATGACCGTTCAAGAATACAAATATTCTTACGGACCCGTTCCGTCGCGGCGACTGGGGAAAAGTTTGGGAATCAACAATATTCCCGCCAAAGTATGCACCTATTCCTGCGTTTACTGTCAGGTAGGGCGAACCTCACATATGCAAAGCGAACGCCGATTTTTTTACGAACCTGAAGACATTTTCCATGACGTGCAAAGTCGGTTAGCAAAGGCAAAAGAGACTGCCGAACGAGTCGATTATCTCACCTTCGTACCGGATGGCGAGCCTACGATGGATATTAATCTGGGCAAAGCAATTACCTTGTTAAAGATGCTGAACGTTCCCGTCGGCGTGATTACCAACAGCTCGCTGATTTGGCGGGAAGATGTGAGAGAAGAACTCAGCAAAGCCGATTGGGTTTCGGTGAAAATTGATTCCGTCCGGGAAAAGACATGGCACAAGATCAATCGACCCCATAAAACCCTCCAATTACCCATGATTTTGGACGGAATATCGACATTTGCAAAATATTTTACCGGCAAATTGGCGACCGAAACAATGCTTGTCAAAGGAATAAACGACAATGACGAGTGCCTGAAGGAAGTGGCTGATTTTGTCAATAAAATCCAACCGGCTCAGGCTTATATAAGTATTCCTATTCGCCCGCCAGCGGAGAAGCCGGTACAAAAACCGGATGAAGAAACTCTCAACCGGATGTTTCAGGTTTTTACCGATAGATTCGATCGAGTAGAATATCTGATTGGCTACGAAGGAAACGCCTTTGCCTTCACCGGAAATATTGAAAAAGATTTGTTAAGTATAACTGCTGTTCATCCAATGAGAGAAGATGCGGTTAGCGCGTTTCTTTCCCGAGCAGGTGCGTCTTGGGAAATCGTCGATCGACTGGTTGCTCAAGACAATCTTGCGGCAACGAATTACCAAGGACACACATTCTATCTGAGAAAGTTCGCGACAAAATGAGATACGAAAAACCAGTAATCTACAAGGAGAAGACGACGAATAACACCTGGCACAGGCACCATCCAAACCAAATGAGACAAGGTTATTGTGATCTGAAAGAGGAACGTTGATTCATGAAAGAATTGGTTATTATCAGTGGCAAAGGCGGAACCGGTAAAACCAGCCTGACTGCATCATTCGCCGTTTTAGCTGATCGATCGGTCATCGCTGACTGCGATGTTGATGCGGCGGATATGCATTTAGTGCTTTCGCCGGAAATCAAGCAGAGCCATGAATTTAAGGGCGGCCACGAAGCTGTCATTCGTCAATCAGACTGTATCGCTTGCGGTGCCTGTTTAGCGTATTGCAGATTCGACGCGATACTAATGAATCATGAACCTTCAGGCAAAGTGAAATTCTTCGTTGATCCAACTGCCTGCGAAGGGTGCGGCGTCTGCGTCCGGTCCTGCCCGGTGAAAGCCATCGACTTTCCGGAACGTGTCTGCGGCAAATGGTTTATCTCGGAAACGCGCGTCGGTCCGATGGTTCATGCCAAACTGGGAATCGCGGCTGAAAATTCCGGTAAATTAGTAACGGTAGTGCGCCAGCAAGCACGCCTCATCGCCGAAGAACAAAAGCGCTCACTGATTATCGTGGACGGCCCACCGGGAATCGGTTGTCCGGTGATCGCCTCCATAACCGGTGCAATGATCGTGCTGGTTGTGACTGAGCCAACTATTTCCGGCGAACACGATTTGGAGCGCGTAATATCGCTGACGCGGCATTTCGGTATTCCGACACATGTTTGCGTCAATAAATGGGATCTCAATCCAAAAATGACAGAACGCATAGAAAAAAAAGCACGGCAAAACGGCGCGCGGGTCATCGGACGCATCCGGTATGATCAGGGCGTGACAGACGCTCAAATGCAGGCGCTGGCAGTCGTGGAAACCGAAGCGGACAGCGCACAGGATATTAAAGAAATTTGGAAACAACTCAATTTGTAAAAGAATAAAAAAGCATGGAATCTGTCAATTTAACAGTTTTATCGGCGGTGGTACGAAATTATGCGGTAAATTATCCGGTTCTTTGTAGTATTTTGTATAAGTGAAAATGCTAAAAATTAACTTAGTTAAAAAGGAAACCAATTCATGAGAATCGCCATCCCTTTAGTCGGCGGACGACTGTCCATGCACTTTGGTCATTGCGAGTGCTTCGTCTTAATCGATATCAACGATACTGAAAAGAAAATCATCAAACGTGATGATCTCAACTCCCCACCACATGAACCGGGACTTTTACCCAGATGGCTGGCGGAGCGCGGTGCGAACCTGATTATCGCCGGCGGCATGGGTCAACGTGCATTGGCGCTTTTTGCCGAAAACAATATTCAGGTGATCATTGGCGCTTCCGCGGAAACCCCTGAAAAACTGGTTGACGACTACCTCAAAGGTACGCTTCAGATCGCTGATAACGCCTGCGATCATTAAAAATAGGTTCAGAGTAAACATCAATGCCGGGCGTTTATTTCGCCTGAATAATTCACCACGAAGAGCACTCCAGCCTGACTGGCATCGTTCAGGCGGGGAGAATCCGAATTCTCATCACGTGAAATTCTCTCTTTAATCGTTCAAATATCTCTCTTGTGATAGATAAACGAAAATAAACTGATTTTCTGTATCCTCTTGTTATCTATGGTGAAAAATTGCCCTGACTTTGTGACAAGTTTTTCGTAAAATTGCCCTGACTTTATTACAAGTTTGAGGTGCGTTGTGAATTTTAAATATCGCTGTAGCGATTGCGGGGCTGAATATCCGGCCGACCAAATCCGTTATCTTTGTCCACGATGCGAACAGATTCCCGGCGAATTTCAAAAAGGTGTGCTGGAAACCCTTCTCGATCCGGAATATTTGGCGTCGCTGAAAAATAAACCGGCGGTTACTCCGGCCGATTTTCTCGTTTATCAATTGCCGGAGGCCGCCGCCTATCCGGTGGGCAATACGCCGCTCGTTGCGCCGGAAAAATTGCGCCAGCAATATGGCTTACCGAATCTTTTCCTGAAAAATGACGGCGCCAATCCGTCCGGCTCGCTGAAAGACCGCGCTTCGCAATTGGTTGCCGCACAGGCTTTATACCATAACGAGAAAACCGTTGTCCTGGCCTCGACTGGCAATGCCGGTTCGGCGATGGCCTGTGCAGGTGCGGCGCTCGGCCTGAATGTCATCCTTTTCGTTCCGGCGACTGCGCCGAAGGCCAAACTTCTGCAGTCGGTGCTTTACGGAGCAACAGTCATTCCGATTCGCGGCACTTACGACGACGCCTTCAGACTGTCTATCGAGTACACAAAGCAATTCGGCGGTATCAACCGCAACACGGCTTTCAATCCGCTGACCATCGAGGGTAAAAAAACCGTTTCGATCGAAATGTTCAATCAACTTGGCCGGAGCGCGCCGGACATCGTCTTCGTGCCGGTTGGCGACGGCGTGATTTATGCCGGAGTTTATAAGGGTTTTGCCGATCTGAAAGTCGCCGGACTGATTGCGAAAATCCCGCAAATCGTTAGCGTACAGGCTAGCGGCTCAAATGCCATCGCGAAAGCTTATCAATCCGGAAGGATGCTGACCATTGACAAGGCGACAACCGCGGCTGATTCCATTTCAGTCGCTTCGCCGGCTAATGGTCGGATGGCCATCAAATTCATGCAAGCCTGTAGCGGCTGGGCTACGGAAGTCAGCGATGCCGAAATTACCGCCGCTCAGTTGCAACTCTGCCAGGATGCGGGCGTTTTCGTCGAACCGGCCGCCGCCGCGGCCTGGGCGGGATTTCTGAAAGATAAAAGTAACCTCGATCCCTTGCAGAAAATCGTTATCCTTTTAACCGGCGTTGGTTTTAAAGATATGAATGCAATAGAAAATAAGATCGCTATTCCACCGACAATTGAGCCAAATCTTGAAGCAATAATCAATAGTATGAAAAAGTATTAGTGTAAATTCGTGTCCATTCGTGGTTAATAAGTTTGATACAGTCGTCCTCGCCGCCGGGCTTTCCACCCGCATGGGCGCCTTCAAACCGTTGTTGCCTTTCGGGCAATCCACGATAGTCGAAACAGTCATTGACACCGCGCTGGAAGTGTCGGAGCGGGTTATCGTCGTGGTGGGCTTTCGGGCGCAGGATATTGTCAATCTGAAACGCTGGGACGAACGCGTGGTTTTCGTCGAAAATAAACAGTACGCCAAAGGCATGTTTTCTTCGGTGAAAGTCGGCGCCGCGCAGATTCAAACGCTACGTTTTTTCATTGCACTCGGCGACCAGCCACAGATTCCGGCTAAAGTTTACCAAAAATTAATCGCCGCAGAAAAAGCCGACATTGTCCAGCCATCGTTCCATCGTAGTGCCGGACATCCGATCCTCGCCAGCGAAAAAGTCCGGACGGCAATTCTGGCGGCAGACGAAAACGATTCTTCCATAACTCCTAAAACGATCATTAATCAATTCAAAAGGCGGTTTGTAACGGTTTATGACGAAGAAATTCTGCTGGATCTGGACACGCCCAATGATTATGGAATACTTCAATCCACCGCAGAACGAATTGCCAAAATGAAAGCGAGAACAAAGTGAACACCCTGTTTAATAAAATCACGGAAATAACTGCTTCTGGACAGGCTTGCGTTTTGATTACCGTCATCGAAAATTCCGGCGCGGCGCCGGGCAAGGTTTCTTTCAAGATGCTGGTTCTACCAAACGGTAAAACATTCGGCACGGTCGGCGGCGGTAGTCTGGAGGCAGAGGCGATCCGCCATGCCGGCTTGATTTTCCAATCGCATAAGTCGGAATTGAAACGATACGATCTCGATTCTCTTGGTATGCCCTGCGGCGGCAGTTCAACGCTCTTTTACGACTATTTTCCGGCGGTGCGCACGCTGTTAATTTTTGGCGGCGGCCATTGCGGGCAGGCGCTTTATAAAATGGCGCCGCAGATTGGTTTTCGGGTGACGGTTTACGATAATCGATCGGAACTCAAACCGCAATTCGCGCCCATCGACTTCATTCAGTGCGATTTGGAAAAATTGCCGATGGTAACTTTTCCCGGGTCGAATCTCTTTGCGGCGATTATGACCTACAATCATCAGTTCGATTACACTGTTCTGCGCCAATTGCTGACTTGCGGAAAGTCATTCGAATATATCGGCCTGATCGGTTCACTGCATAAAGTTAAAGAAACCCGCGCGCGATTGACTGAGGAAAAGATTGCCATTCCGGAGCAATTTTACTCGCCGATTGGCCTGAATATCGGAGCGCAGACACCGGCTGAAATCGCGGTAGCCATCCTGGGCGAAATGATAGGCGTAATCAATAAAACCGAAACCGATTCATTGAGGAAGAAATCCTAGATAACCGCGGAGACTGCAGCGGTCGCGGAGAAAACTAAACTTGTATTTTCTTCCAATTTGAAATGAAATATTTGCAATTTGAATTTTGAAATTAGCAATCTCCAGCCACCAATTTTCAATTAAAAATTCTCTCTACCATTATTCACCAGAAACGATTATCTTTGTAACCGATGTCCGATCAACAGAAAATGGATCTAAAATATGTCGGCCAGCCGATTGTGCGGTTTGATGCCGCCGATAAAATGCGTGGCGCAGCAAAATATACCAATGATCTGGATTTTCCGGATATGCTCTTTGGTGTAACGATCCGCTCGAACCGTCAGCGGGCGAAGATTCTGCGGATTGTCGCTCCGGAATTGCCGCCCGACGTCATTTATATCAAGGCTGAAGACATTCCCGGTGAAAATTACGTCGCCCTGTTCAACGAAGATCAACCCTTTTTGGCGAAAGATGTCGTCAATTACATCGGCGAACCGATTGCGCTGTTAGCCGGAAAAAATGAGGATGAACTGCGCGCGATCGCTTCACAATTTCAAATTGAATACGAAGATTTGCCGGCGATTTCAACGATGGAAAACGCGCTGTCCGGGAATTTTCCGCCGATTTACGGCAGTGACAACATTTTCAAGAGTTACGGCTACGTCAAGGGCGACCCGGATAAAGCTTTCGCAAAAAGCAAATTCGTGCTGGAGGAAACCTTCCGCACCGGCTATCAGGAGCATATCTATTTAGAAACGCAGGGCGTGATTGCTTATCCTTTCAAGAATGGCATCAGGATCGTCGGTTCAATGCAATGCCCGTTTTACGTGCAAAAAGGTCTGGCACCAGTGCTAAATCTCGACCCGGAAGATATAGTCGTTGAACAGGCGACCACCGGTGGAGCATTCGGCGGCAAGGAGGAATATCCATCGCTGATTTCCGGTCACGCGGCGCTTCTGGCGCTGAAATCTGGCAAACCGGTCAAAATCGTCTATGATCGAAGCGAGGACATTTCCGTGACAACCAAACGCCATCCGTCGCAAAGTATTCGCCGGATCGCTTTCGATAAGAACAGTCGCATTATCGCCATGGACATCGATTTCATATTGAATGGCGGGGCGCACAGTACGCTCTCACAGGTAGTTTTGGCGCGCGGCGCGCTGGGCTCGCCGGGAGTTTACAAATGCGATCATATCCGTTTAGCGTCGAAAGCCGTAGCGACAAATCTGTTGCCGTCGGGCGCGTTTCGCGGATTCGGCGCTCCGCAGGCGTTCTTCGCCATCGAAGCTCAGATGAATCACGCCGCTTATCGCCTGGATCTCGACCCTTATTCTCTGCGGAAAATTAATATTTTGCGCCTCGGTGACCGTACGGCGACCGGCCAATTATTAGCAGAATCCATTGGCTTGGAAAAAGCATTGAATGTTGTCGCCGAGCGTACGAATTTCGTTGAAAAATATAATCAATACCGCAATCAGCCGCGAAATGGTCAACTTTTAAAAGGCATCGGTATCTCTGCGTTTTTCCACGGATGCGGTTTTACGGGCAAAGGCGAAGAAATTATCAAGGCAACCGCCTCTGTCGATTATTCAAATGAAACCGGATTATTGATCCGTATCGCCACTGTTGAAATGGGACAAGGCATGAATACCGTCATGCGTCAGATTACCGCCGACGCGCTGGCTCTTCCCATCGAAAGAATCACGGTGGCAATTCCGAATACAGCCATTGTGCCAAATTCCGGGCCGACGGTCGCTTCGCGCACGACCATGATCGTCGGCGGATTGGTTTTTCAATGTTGTACCGATCTGATGGAGCAGGTCGGAGCGACGCCCGCCAAAAAGGATTTTGCCGAAAAAGCGAAACTGGCAACGAATGGTATTTTCACCGCGACGCGTGTTTATCGCGTGCCGGACGACGTCGTCTGGGATGATGATAAATTTGTCGGCGACGCTTACCCAATTTACTCCTGGGCGGCGTCAGTAGTGGAAGTTACTGTTGACCCGCTGACTTTTGAAGTGACGGTTGGAAAAATCACGGCGGCGCACGACATCGGCAAGGCAATCAATCCGGTTCTGGTTGAAGGCCAGATCGAAGGCGGCTCTTTGCAGGGACTCGGTTACGCCTCGCTGGAAGTTATGACGGCAACAAACGGCAGATTGAATCAAGCAAGCCTGACGGATTACATCATTCCGACAACATTAGATGCGCCGGAAATCGAATCCATTATTCTGGAAGAAAATTACTCGCGCGGGCCGTACGGCGCGAAGGGCGTCGGCGAACAACCGTTAGTCGGCATTCCGGCGGCATATCTCGGCGCGGTCGAGAATGCGCTGGGCGTCGAATTCCATGAGATTCCCTTGACCCCGGAAATGATTTACCATAGAGTACACAGAGAGCACAGAGAAAATATTAGATAGATAGATGAAATCACGAGAGGAATTAAATAAGATTACGGAGAAAATAATAGGTAAGGCTACTGATGTTTATCGTGCACTGGGTCCGGGTTTGCTGGAATCCACCGATGAAGCATGTCTTGTGTATGAATTAAAGCAATTAGGTTTGAAAGTGGAATCTCAGAAAGATCTGCCGGTGGTCTATAAAGATGTAAAATTAGACTGTGGTTATCGGATAGATTTATTAGTTGAGGGTGAAATTGCGGTTGAATTAAAAGCCATCGAAAATCTTCTCCCAATTCATACAGCCCAATTATTGTCTTATCTTAAACTTTCTAATCGAATCTTAGGATTATTGATAAATTTCAACGTAGTAAAATTAATCGATGGGGTTCACCGAATTATTAATGACTAAAGTAAAGAAAATAAATAAAAATACCTCTGTGCCCTCCGTGTCCTCTGTGGTGAATATTATTGTAAATGGTATAGCTCGGGTCTCAAAAGCCTCTCCCTCAACGCGTCTGCTCGATTATTTGCGCAGTGAATTAAAGCTGACCGGCACGAAGGAAGGTTGCGGAGAAGGCGAATGCGGCGCGTGTATGGTTCTGCTCGATGGCAAACCGGTGAATTCCTGTCTGGTTCTGCTCGGCCAATGTGACGGTCGGGAAGTGACCACAATCGAAGGCATCAATGCTAATGAACTTTTCAAATCCTTCGAAGAAACCGGCGCGGTGCAATGCGGGTTCTGCACACCGGGATTCGTCGTATCGGCTTACGCCCTGCTGAAACACAATCCGCATCCGACTGTCGCTGAAATTAAAGAAGCACTCTCGGGAAATCTCTGCCGGTGTACCGGATATAAGAAGATCGTTGAAGCGGTGGAGAAAGTGACAAGTGACAGGGTGAGTACATGGCAATAAAATCCCATAAAGACCTGAAGGTTTGGAAGAAAAGTATGGAACTCGGTTCGGAGGTTTATTCTTTAACACGGGATTTTTCCAAAGAAGAAACCTGCGGGATTACTTCACAAATCCGCAGACCCGTAATATCCATTCCAGCCAACATTGCCGAAGGCGCTGGACGAAGTTCTAAAAAAGAATGCATTCAGTTTTTATTTATTTCGTTAGGATCGTTAGGCGAATTAGAAACGTTATTAATTATTGCAAATAATCTAAAGTTAATCAAAAATATATCTGCTTTGGATGAAAAAGTAGCCACAATCCGACAGATGCTGATAGGACTAATAAATTCATTGAAAAAAGAAATAGAATATTTTTACGTAATTGATATGCATAAATTACCCGTCACTCATCACCCGTCACTTTTAAATAAACATGTGGTACGAAAAACTCAAATATTACCGTCCATCTAAAAAATCGGAAGTGCTCGATCTGATGAGCCAAACCGTGGCACAACCAATCGCCGGGGGCACTGATTTACTTGTGCAAGCCCGCACAAATGTCAAACGAGTGCAGGTATTCATTCAGATCAATCATCTTTCGGAACTTAGTCAAATAAATTTCAGCGAAGGAAAGTTGACAATCGGAGCCGGTCTGACCTACGCCGCCTATCTCGAGCAGGCGAAAAGTATTTTTCCGCCGCTGACCGATGCAGTGACTCAGATTGCTTCGCCGTCAATCCGCAACATGGCGACTTTCGGCGGGAATATCGTTAATGCTTCTCCGGCGGGCGACACACTTCCGATCTTTTACGCGCTGGATGCCGAACTCACGCTCGAATCAGCGCAAGGTATCCGGAAGATTCCGGTTCGCGACTTCATCACCGGGCCGAAGAAGACAATTCTCCGCTCGGACGAACTGCTCACAGAAATCCGGCTGAACATTCCGTGGAACTATAAATATTCATATCGCAAGATCGGGCCGCGCAAGGCGCTCTCACTCTCGAAGGTCGCTTTCCTCGGTCTGTACCTGCCGGATAACAACGAAATCCGCCTGACATACGCCTCGGTCGGACCGACGATTATCCGGGCTTACGAAGCCGAGCAATTATATCGTGAAGGAAAATCCGCTGAAATCCTCGATTGCATCGAGCGCAGGGTCAGACCGATTACCGATCAACGCTCGACCGCGGAATACCGGCGCTATCTGTGCCGGGCTCTGACGGAAGAATTTCTGTTAAGAACCGCAAAAATATTGGTTTGATAAGCAGGTTCTTTCAATTAAATTAAAAAAGATGTCTTACGATATTATCAATAAAAATTGTTTGGATGTTTTTTCAGCAGGTGAAATAAGACGCCATGTCGATCTGACTTTTTTGGACCCGCCATTTAATCAAAACAAGGAATACGCGTTTCACCAGGACAATATGATTGATGAATCCTATTGGGAAATGATGCAAACCGTATGTCGATCAGTTTTCGAGATTACCGCTACGGGCGGCACAATCTATTTTATGCAGAGAGAGAAAAACATTGAGTTTGTACTACAATCCCTTCGGAAAACTGGGTGGACATTGCAGAATGTGATAATTTGGAAGAAAAAAACTTCTGCGGTTCCTGTCACGACGAAATTCGGGAAGCACTACCAAATTATTGCTTATGCCACAAAAGGCGAGCGCGCAAAGACTTTCCACCGCTTGAGAATCGATCCCGAACTTCCATTAGAGTATAAACTACCTAGAGAAAACGGAGTATTTATTACCGACGTGTGGGATGACATTCGGGAATTGACATCCGGTTATTTCGCTGGAAATGAAGCAATCCGACTATCGACTGGAGAGAGATTTCATAAACAACAAACGCCAATCGCATTGCTCTTAAGAATTATACTCTCTTCAACAAATGTAGGCGACTTCATTTTTGATCCATTCGCTGGCACGGGCACATCTTTGATAGTGGCACATCAGCTCCAACGGGATTCTTTAGGCATTGAAATAGATCCCCAAAATGTCGCTTGTATCCGGGATCGACTTGCCGTCATTCATGAATCCGATTCGATCCAGAAGTACTATAGTGATTATAAATATTCCGAAAACATCAGTAGTATCTGGGCAAACGATTCCGGTAATTTAGTGCCTAAAGCCCAAAAGGTATTAGGACTCTTCGAAAACTAATGTATTCGATCTACCATTTCTTCAAATCAATTCATCAAAACAGGTCACATTTTTAGACGCACAAAAGTTACAGGATTTTCCTTACGAACGAGATATGTTCTCTTGCGCCAATGATGGTATTTTCCCTGATTTTGCTCTTAAAATCTCTCCACAAAACGATTTATACACCGGCGGCGAATTAATTGAACTAAAAGACGGTAAATCATTTAGCGTTTCTTCTTTCAATTCAACGATTCCAACAGGGCAAAAACCAATTTCTTCACTAATACGACATCAAAACAGTACTATCAAAATTCAGATGGAAAACGCTGGCGATGATATAGATTCCTTACCGATACGAGATGTATTTTACTTGATTCGCGGAATAAAAAGAAGCGCTGTTCCTTATCTAAAGGTCGTTTTGGTACATGGCCACTTTTTTGAAACTATACCGCCAGAAGAGCTCATCCAAAAATCATTTCTTCAGGTATTAGAAGAACGCTTGAAAGAAAAGGAGGTTAAACTATCGTCTTTCGCGATCAAGCAATTAATCAGTATTTTTTCTGAACAGGATAATTTCAGCAAAGTACGGTCTGTCGATAAATCTTCAGTAAAATTACGTTTCAGAATCATGACAGAAGTTAAAAATGAAGGCAATATTCTCAATTCTCGACGCTATCCACAAATCGCTGATAATTCCCTGAATCTGATAACTCCTTTCTTTGATGATAATTCACGTGAAATGGAAGTAAACCGGATGAAATGCGTATTCGGAGATGACTATAACCAGCTAAATGTCTTTTCTTTGAAACATCCATTAAACGGGTATTTTATCGTCTTTCAGGCAAAATTGTAAAAATTCCCATATCTCTACAATCGTCCCCTAACGAAAAACTCTTCCAGTTTTTCTATATATTCTCACGTATCCAATTCATTAATTCTTACATTAGATTTTCATATAAAAGCCTGTAAAATTAAACCGGATTAATTTGAATCGAAAACTGAGTGTCACAAAGTAGTATATACGGCGGACAGTTTTTGGAGGAAACCGTCCGCCGTATCGAAATTATTAATTCATGATGAAATTTTGATGGGTGAGATTCTCTTCGGCTTCTATGACTACAGACTGATACAAAGTGTCAGCCGTAAATCCGTCAGCCGCGGCGGAAATATCATAAGTTCCCGCAAGAACAACTAACTGATAATAACCATCAGAATTTGTCAATGTTGTGATTGAGTCGGAACCAGAAACGGCATAAACCGAAGCACTGGCAAGAGCTGTTTGATCAGACTTCGCCACTTTTCCGGAAATCGTACCCGAAAGGACTTTCTTGATTACCCGAAAAGTTGGCTGAAGAGAGTACCGATCCTGTGTGGGATGTTTATTAATGGATCTTTCCGCATCGAAATCCAGATAAAGTTCCGTGATTTCATCCGCATCTATGTCAAAATTTATATTCAGTTTTACTCCGGATTGGGAACCACTCGGAACTCTAAGTTCATAAGAAATGCCGTCCACCACAATCAACGAACTATCGCCCAGCATTAGCCGGATTTGGGAATAGTGTCCTTCTTCAAGTTCTGATTCCACCAGATTTGACATTTCACCGTTTACCAGAGTCAGAAAATCGATGACAGTGTCTTTATCGCTAACCATCGTCCAGCCTGAAGTCGAATCGTCGGCTTCTGCCTCGTGAATACTGACTGAATTGATATTGAGGTAAATATGCTCGACGTTTCCTTTGAATGGAGCGTCGAAAGCCTGAATGATCAGTGAGCCTGTCTTCGTTTCGTCAGAAGTACTATCGCATTTCATTAAAATCAACAATATGATGCCAATAAGAAAAATAAGTTTTGTTTTCACTTTTTACTCCTTTTGTTTTCAATTAGCAAAATCCCTACCGTAATATTACCATCTTCCAAAATCGGAATCTGTGTGTATTATCACAAACCATTTTTCAAGAAGAGTATGAGATTACCATCACATTGAAAATTCTTCCTATGGTTTTTAACGGAAAACCATTAAAATTGAAGCGCGTTTTTAAAAGGAAGATTGCTTTGAATAAAAGTCAAAACTATTTCGATGTAATTCTGATCGGAGCGGGATCTGCCGGGTTATTCGCGGCGGAGCGTCTGATTGGAAGCGGATTGTCCGTTTTGGTAATCGATCGCGGCGAAGAGCCGTCTCTACGCACCGATATGAACTATGGAATCGGCGGTGCCGGAACATTTTCCGATGGGAAATTAAACCTGACGCATCGCATTGGCGGCGAGCCGGGCAGCTTCGGACGAACACCCGCTGAAGTTGAAAAATTGATCCTTCAGATTGATAATATTTTTACAGAAAGCGGCGTCGAAGACGGTTATTCCGGCGAAGACGGAGGCGAATATCATAAACTGCTTCGTCAGGCAAGCGCCGTCGGAGTGGAATTCATCTTTGCCCGGCAACGCCACATCGGGACGGACAGACTTCACATCGTCATCGAACGTTTTTACAGACGACTCGTCGAACGTGGAATTCAGTTCAGGAAAAATTTAAAAGTCGATGAAATCCGACTTAAAGATGACCATTTTGAACTTGTCTGCGGGAATGAAAAACTGAACGCCGACGCGGTCATCGCCGCTCCCGGGCGCGCCGGCGCTTACTGGTTGAGAGAACAGGCTAAGCATCTGAATATTCAAACCATCTACGGGCCGATCGACGTCGGCATTCGCGTCGAATTTCCCGCCGTGATCTATCACGAAATCGGGCAAATCATGTACGACGCCAAGTTCAGGCTTTATAGCAAATCATACGACGATCTCGTCCGAACATTTTGCACGAATCCCAACGGCTATATTGTCAGCGAACATTTTGACGACTTCGTTCTGGTAAACGGTCACGCGCGGCGGGATTCTAAAACCGACAATACTAACTTTGCCTTATTGTCGCGCGTTGTTTTAACTGATCCCGTCGAAGACACCACCAAATACGGACGCGATATTGCCCGCTTAGCGACTACAATCGGCGGTGGCAAGCCGATTATTCAGCGGCTAACCGACTTTCTATCGGGAAGACGTTCGACATGGGATCGAATCTCACGTTCGTCAATTGTTCCAACGTTAAAGGATGCGACGCCCGGAGACATCGCCATGGCATTCCCTCAGCGAATCGCCACAAATCTGATGGAAGGTTTGAATGTTCTAAATGCCATTATTTCTGGATTAGTCTCGAACAACACGTTGCTTTATGCGCCGGAAATCAAATTTTACGACACGAAATACAATGTTACGCCATTTATGGAAACCTCCATCAGAAACTTTTTCGTTGCAGGCGACGCAAGCGGACACAGTCGAGGAATCGTCTATTCCGCCGTGACCGGTATGTTCGCCGCAGAAGGCGTGATGAAAAATCTCGGAAAACTTTAAAAATCAATCGGAGTCGTTTATGGATGAATTATTGACAGAAAAACCGAAAAGACTAATCTCTCTCGACGCTTTCAGAGGAATTACCATTGCTGGGATGATCCTGGTAAACAATCCCGGAAACTGGGGCAAGATTTACCCTCCATTAGGTCACGCGCATTGGCACGGCTGGACGCCGACCGATTTTATCTTCCCATTTTTTCTGTTTATCGTCGGCGTCGCAATTGTCTATGCCTTCTCCAATCGCTTGGAAGTCGGTGCGCCTCGAAAATCGATCTATTTGAAAATTGCTAAACGAACCGCGTGGCTATTCGGCATCGGTTTGTATTTAAGCGCGTTTCGCGGAATCCCAACTCCTGAACTCAAAGTCTTAGGCGGGTTGCTAATTATCGGACTTCTGGGATTGTATATCGTCCCCAGACTTTCCATCTCCACCGAAGTAAAAGAGCAATATTTAAAGTATATCAAAATTGCGCTGACTTTCATCGTTATTTTACTGGCTTTTACCGGTATTATGGATGTGAAATTGTCCACTTTGCGAATTCCTGGCGTTTTACAACGAATCGCCGTCACTTATGCCATTGCCTCGATTATCGTTCTCAACACGAATATCAAGTGGCAAGCGATTCTTGCCGTTGCCTTTTTGGTCATTTACTGGTTGGCGATGAAATTGATCCCCGTTCCGGGTTACGGCGCGGGAATGCTGGCTTTGATAGACGACCCGACTGGAAATAAAATGGGAAATTTGGCATGGTACGTTGACAGTATTTTACTAAAAGGTCATACGTGGAGCGGCGCTCCCGCGGCTGGCTTTGATCCTGAAGGAATTCTCAGTACGATTCCGGCGATTTCGACGGTTCTGTTCGGCGTGCTGACGGCTCACTGGCTCAAAACAAAAAAAAACGACCTTGAAAAAGTTGTCATGCTGTTCGTATTTGGAGTCATTGGATTAGTCGTCGGAGAAGTCATGGGAATCTGGTTCCCGATCAATAAAAATCTCTGGTCGCCGTCTTACACGGTTTTCATGGGAGGAATGGCGCTTCTTTTTCTGGCAATGTGCTACTGGGCGATCGATATCAAGGGCTATCATAAATGGTCGAAACCATTCGTAATTTTCGGATCGAACGCCATCGCAGTCTATGCATTATCAAGCCTGACGGCGCGTGCGCTTGTTTTTTGGTGGAAGGTTCCGTCAGCCGACGGAACGCCAATGGCGCTGAAGACTTTTCTATATCAGCACTATTTCGAATCGTGGGCGAGTCCGTACAACGCGTCGCTTCTTTGGGCGCTAAGTTATGTTCTGATCTGGTTCATTTTCGTCTGGATTCTTTATCGGCGGAAGATTTTTATCAAAATTTAATTCGCACAGAAGATCGATCATTTATGCCATTCCCAGAACTACAGGAATTTATAAATATCGTCGCTTCACCGATGAAGCAAGATGAAAAACTTTCGGCGGTTTGTTTAACTTTGAACCGTACGGTTTCCTATTACAACTGGGTCGGTTTTTATATGGCCAACGATGAAAAACAGGAATTGGTTCTGGGTCCGTTCGTTGGCGCGCCAACCGAACACGTTCGGATTCCATTCGGGAAAGGAATCTGTGGGCGCGCGGCGGATGAACTGGAAACAGTCGTCGTTCAGGATGTCGCCAAAGAGGAAAATTACCTGTCTTGCAGTATCAACGTTCGGAGCGAAATCGTCATTCCGGTTTTCAAAAACGGCCGATTCGTCGCGGAATTGGACATCGACTCGCATGCTCCGTCTGCGTTCACAACTGAAGATCGCGCGTTTTTGGAAAAGGTCTGCAGCATTGTTTCTTCAATATTCTGAAACTTTTTCCATTGGCAGTTTTTTAACCGGAAGCCGATAGATTTCATTTTGGGAATTCGGTGGATGCCAATTATCGGCGTTGCACTTGTTTTTCTGTCAATTGCATGTTAAAATCTGATTGTTTTTTTAAAGAAGGAAGAAAAATTGAAAATACGTGAAAAATTTACAGTTCCGGTCATCATACTGGTTGTTCTGACTCTATTTTTAGTGGTCTCGCCGCTGGGAAAAGTTATTTGCGCCACCGGCAGTGACCTTTATTTGAAAATAAAAATACTAAACGATATCATTGGCATCGTGAACGAAAACTATGTCGAAAATCCCGATTGGGACAAAGCGATGGACGGCGCATATACCGGATTGTTAGAGAGTCTTGATCCGCATTCGGTCTTTATCGATCAGAAACAAATGTCCAAAGTGCAGGAAGATTTTTCAGGAAAATTTGAAGGCGTCGGCATTGAATTTGACGTACTCGACGGCTTTATCACGGTTATTTCGCCCATCGCGGGCGCACCGGCGGAAAAAGCCGGTATAACGATCGGTGATAAGTTCGTGAAAATCGACGGCGAGTCCGCTTATAAAATCAAGCGCGACGACGTCGTAAAAAAATTGCGCGGACCCAAAGGATCTAAAGTCACCGTTACCGTTCGCCGCGAAGGAACGGAAGATTTCGACGTCGTTATCATTCGGGATGAAATTCCGCTTTATAGCGTTTCGGCTTCTTTTATGCTGGATGAAACCACCGGATACATTTTTCTGAACCGATTCAGCGAAACGACCGAAGACGAAGTCGAAAAAGCGCTCACCAAACTCGAAAGAATGGGAATGAAACAGTTGATCTTCGATCTGCGGAGCAACAGCGGCGGGTTTCTGGATCAGGCGGTGAAAATCGCCGACAAATTCATCCCCGGAAGGCAAATGATTGTCTATACAAAAGGCAGAATAAAAAACTCTAACGAAGAGTTCTATTCGGGACGCGATGAAAATCACGGCATGTTTCCGCTGGTCGTATTAATCAACCGAGGTTCGGCAAGCGCCAGCGAAATCGTAGCCGGCGCAGTTCAGGACCTTGACCGCGGAATCGTTGTCGGCGAAACCAGCTTCGGCAAAGGACTCGTGCAACGTCAATTCCCGCTTCGCGACGGCGGAGCAATTCGAGTCACTGTCGCTCGGTACTATACACCGAGCGGAAGACTTATCCAACGTCCTTACGTCGGCAATATTGCCGATTATTACGAGACGTTCGGCGAAGAAAACCGGGATTCTATTCTCGCGGTAGAAGATACGGTCAAACAGCGACCGGAATTTAAAACACTGATCGGCAGAACGGTTTACGGCGGCGGCGGGATTACGCCAGACTACCATGTGAAATTTATGCAAAATCTCACCGGTGATACTTACAAGTTGCTCAGACACCCATCCCGGATACTGTTCGAATTCAGCGCAGATTTTGCCAAGAGAAATCCGCAGTATCAAGCCGAAAACCAAAAAGATTGGTTCATTGAAAAATATGAAATTAGCGCGAAGACATGGGATTCTTTCAAACAAGCCGTGAAGGATAAAAAGATTGACGTCAGTCTGACAAATCTCGACAAGGACGCCGAGTATATTAAAATGATGTTAAAAGCAGAAATATCTAAAAGTTATTGGAGCTATGACGAGTATTACAAGACAATCAGATTGAAAGACAATCAGGTCATAGCGGCCAAACAATATTTTAAAGAAGCCGAGAAAATGACTTTGAAATGATAAATTGCACACCTAAAATACCGTTAATATTTGCCGAATTGATTATTGACTTTTATCAAAATTTGGCTTAAAATACCAAGCATTTATTTGGAATTTGAAACAATGAAATGGAGGATTTAAACTCATGGTTGCACTATTTATACGTGGCGGATATTTCATGTGGCCTATTTTGCTTCTTGCAATTTGGGGTTTTATGATCGCTTTTGAGAGATTTTATACACTGACAAAATCCTCAATTATCACAAAGAAATTCATCCCTAAATTAACCAGCACGCTAAGAGAAAATGGCGTTGATGCCGCGAAAAAAGTCTGCGTAGAAACATCCGGACCTATCGCCGAAATTTTCGCCGCTGGACTCGAAAAAGCCGACAAAGGCATTTCCGAAGTCGAAAAAGCCCTTGAAGCGACAGGTGCGGTCGAACTGGCATTTCTGGAAAAAGGAATGATCTGGTTATCGACGGTCATTTCCCTTGCCCCAATGTTCGGATTCGTCGGAACGGTATCCGGAATGATCGGAGCCTTCGACTCCATCGCCAAAGCCAACGATATTTCTCCCGCCATCGTCGCCGACGGTATTGCCGAAGCCCTGTTGACCACCATTTTCGGTCTAATCGTTGCCATGCCGATGCAGATCTTTTACAACATTTTTATGTCGCGTATCGATGCTATTAGCGTCGAAATGGAAGAAAGTTCAATTACTTTTCTCGAAACACTGAAAACAACTCTCGATACAAACACAAAACAATAAGAATCGTCCACTATGGCCCTCATCAAAAAGAAAAAAATCCCCGATGCCGATATACCGACCGTCTCTCAGGCAGACATTGCATTTCTTCTTCTTCTCTTCTTTATGGCTACATCGACGATGGATACAGAGAAAGGACTTGGCATCATTTTACCGCCGGAAGGCGGCACTATAGAAGTTGCCAAGAAGAATATTACGAATTTGGTCATCGATCCTCGTGGAAAAGTTCTCTTGAACAATAGAGAGATTGAGATTTCTGATATCAAAAATTCAGTTAAAGCGTTGACTTCCTTAAATCCGAAAATGATCATCTCCGTCAAATCTCATCCATTAACCAAGTACAGTGTCTATATCAAAGTTCTGGATCAGTTGAAAATGGCAGACGCCCGAAGGATTTCAATCGCAGAATAGGAATATGTTCGATGAAATTAATTAGAAAAACAAAAGCTAAGATGACTATTCCTCAAACATCGTTGCCGGATATCGTCTTCATGCTTCTCTTCTTTTTCATGTCGGCTACAACGATGAGAGATTACGAAGGATTAAACATCGTTCTGCCTGTTGCCAGACAGATCGAAAAACTCGGTTCTGATACACACGTTTCCACTCTCTGGATCTCTAAAGAAGGCTTATTATCCGTAGATGGAAAATTGATAGAAATCAATTCTATTCGGACAATCTTTTACGAAAAACGTACAGCCGATCCTCAATTAACGGTTGCGATTCGATCCGACGCTCAAGTCACGATGGAAAGGATCCACAAAGTGCATAAGGAGCTAAGATTAGCGGATGCTTTAAAAGTCAATTACTCAGCCGATAGAGCAATTTAAGGAGAGTTAAAATGATTGTTAGAGTCAATCCGGAAAAAAGTTTAAAACTACGATACAATTTTATCCTCAGAGTTGGAATGGTCGGCGCTCTGTTATTGACGATCGTAACACTTGTTGCTTTCCCGAGATTTCAGGAATCGGCGGTTGCTATTAAAAAATTGGAATTCGTCATGGAAACCACCGATGTACCGATCATTGAACAGAAAATCGATCAAGCCGCCGCTCCGACGCGTCCGGCAATCCCAATCGAATCAGAAAGAGAAGACTTTTCCGAAGATATTACGATCGATGAAACGACCGACCTGAGCGATTATCAGGCATGGGAAGCCCCGCCTCCGCCACCGGAACAACACGAGGAATCCTCCGGGCCACGAATTCGGTTCATTCCTTACGAAAAAGCTCCGGAACCGCTCGGTGGATTTGCCGCGATTCAAGCGAACGTCATTTATCCGGAAATCGCTCAAGAAGCTGGAATTGAAGGCACCGTAATTGTTCAGGCATTCATCAATGAATTTGGAATTGTAGTGGAAACCGTAGTTCTCAAAGGCGTTCCGAACACGGGACTCGACGAAGCCGCCTGCGCCGCGATTAAGAAAACGAAGTTCAAACCGGCGCAACAAAGAGATCAGAATATTGGCGTCTATATTTCCATTCCGATTATTTTCAAGATCAAGACGAATTAAGTTTCACAATCCAAAAATTGCACAAAGAGAGACGATTCAATCAATCGCCTCTTCTTTGTTTTAACGCCAAGTCTTTTCCCTCCAATGGAAAATGGGTTGACATTTATTCGAGAAGACCGTAAAATCGTTCGTCGGAAAAAGGAAAACGAGAAAAATATTTTGAGCAAAATTAACCAAACAGACAAACCCAAGCGATATTCGATCACGTGGAAAAGCGTCGAATCGGTGGAAAAATACTCCATAAACCGGTACAAAAATCTCGACCAACGATGGGTCAGCTGGCGGGAAAAACGAATCGTCAACCGGATATTAAATCATCTCAGATCTGCAAACCAGACGCTTCTGGACATTCCAACTGGATATGGTCGTTTTACGGAACTTTTTCTAAAAAACGACTTTTCCGTGACAAATGGCGATCTGAATCTCTATGCACTGGAATATCAGCAAAAACTGCATCGCGGTTCGACGCGCGTCGTCGTCTCGGATGTCAATGCAACGCCTTTTAGAAAAAACGAATTCGACGTCGTTTTTAACTTTCGCCTACTTCAGCATTTCAAAACTAGCGCCGAGCGGCTTTCTACCCTCTCAGAACTATATCGCGTGACCAAACGTTGGGTGGTTATTTCCGTCTATCTGGAATCTTCACTTCACCGACTGAATCAAAAACTCTCTTCGCGTCCGAGAAAAATGACAATGGCAACTACCAAAGACTGGGAAAACGAGGTGAGCGAATCCGGCATGAAAATCGTCGATTCATGGTGGGTTTTGCGATTCTTCCACGCAAATAAAATTTTTCTACTGGAAAAACAAGTATGAGCAAATGTTGGCAACGACAATCGTCAATCTCCAATCGATTTTAACCTTGATTTCATTTCGAGGGATTATATGAAGAAACTATTTCTGTTTTTCGCGGTGGTTTTTTCAGTTCAGGCGGCTGAACTGATTGATTTGCCTTTTATTTTTCAGCGTCCGCTGAGTTACGGAACGGTTCCAATCTCTGTAAAATGGTCTCCGAACGATGCAAAGTTGGCATTTCTTTGGAACGAAAAAGGTGAACAATTTCGGGATATCTATATCAAAGACATCGAGTCAACCGGTATTCAACGGATCACTTCTTTTGGGAAGAATCTTTCACTTTCACCTACAAATATTATCCGGAACCTTGTATGGTCGCCGGACGGAAAATCAATCATTTTTGAATTTCAGAGCGACATTTATCAATGTGGCATCCGAAGGGACGATAAACCGGCAATTTGGATTCCATCTGCATCACACCCCTCTTTTTCACCCACCGGTAAATATATCGTTTATGAAAAAGACTCCGATATCTGGATACAGGAAATTTCCTCGGGAAAAATCATACAACTCGCCTACGCTTTGTCGGTTGACAATACGCTTGCAAGCCATCCATTGTTTGCCGAGACTCCTCGTTTTCAATGGTCATCCGATGAAAATTCGATTGCATTTATCGAAGCTAAAAATAAACAAGCGCCCTGTTTAGTCATTCGCCAAATAAAAACGAGTCAATTGCGAAACGCCGATATTCGTTTTCCTATCCATCCACAAACGATCGTTCGTGATTTTCAATGGGCGCTTGACAACCAATCCATTGCCATTGATGAAATCGCCACAGACCTGAGCGAGCGATATCTTTTACGTTTCGATGTCCGGCAATCTGTTGTTGATACTTTATATCGGGAAACCAACCCAAAACGAGTGGGAGCGTTTGGCGGAAAAATTTTCTGGATCGATGGCGGACAAAGCTTGTTGTTTGGTTCTTCAGCAAACGGATACGATCATTTGTACACTGTCAAAGTTGAATCCCGTATCGTCTCGGCTTTGACACGCGGTCAATTCGATATAATCGATTATTCGGCTGAAAACCAAAAACAAAAGATATTTTACACTTCGGGTGAAGTCGCGACCGAAATACATATCTTCAGCGTCGATCCCGCAACTGACAAGTCCGAAAAATTAACGTTCCGAAATGGTGTCCATTCATTCATTACTTCCAATTCAGGAGAAAAAATCGCTGAGGTTTTTTCGAGTTCTCAACAGGTTCCGGAATTATTCTGGTCGAACGCTACGCCGAAAAGTAAGATGGTCAGAATTACCCAATCAATTTCGCCAGAGATGGAAGATTATCAGTTGAAATTGCCGCTGACTAAATCCGTTCGCAATCCGCAAACCGGGAGGTTAATCTATTATCATTTGTGGTTACCTGAAAAAAACCTCGTTTCATCCAAATATCCGGTTATCTTGAATATTTTCGAAGAGACTCGATCCCAAAAAATCCACGACGCTTGGAGCATTAACGGTTTAGTAAATCAATGGCTTTGCGACCAAAAATTTATCGTCGTCGAGATGACTGTTCGCGTAATAGACGCCGATTCGATCGGGCATTCAATTTCCGACATGAAAATAGTTTTAAAAGAGATCAGTAAATATGATTTTGCCGACGTCAATCGTGCCGGTATTATTGGAACGCACTTTGGCGGATACGATGCAACCGTTGCGATGTTCACTGCACCTGAATTGTTTAAAGCGGGCGTTGCCATCACAGCGCTCCCCGAATGGCAGGAAGAAATGCCAACCTGTGAGCCAGATATTTTACCATTTCTTTTCGATCATGTCGATACCGAAAAAGCATTAAAAAGACTGGATTCTTATCCGAATCTTACCGGACATTTATTATTTATTCAAGGTGCCGAAAGCAGTATTGAAGCGCTTTTACCAACGGTGACTCTTGCGGAAAAAATGACGGATGCGCGGAAACGCGTCGATTTTATTTTTTATCCGTGGAAAAATCTGCATCTCGAGGCTGATGAGACTACTATCGATTTATATCAAAAGATTTATGAGTATTTCCGCAGATATTTGCGATAGACGGCGTCAAAAGGTATTTAGGCATCAAGTCAGCGTGGCATTGTATAACCAATCAACCAAGCGCTGACAGGTTTAATCTACTTAATTAACCTAATCAACCTAATCAACCTAATCAATCCGCCGGTGGCGGACAAGCCCAATCTACCTATTCAACCGGATCAACCTGATTTTCAATTGGGAAGCGAATTGGAAGAAACCGGTGGGAAACTGGGCTGTGATTCCTTATCCGGTAAAATAATCTCGCCGAATTTCGATTCGAATTTGGAAATATTTTCCTGAAGCGTAAATAGCAATGTCTTAGCGTGAATAGGCGTCATGATGATTCGGCTCTGAACGATCGCTTTGGGGGCTCCGGGCATCAAGCGGGCAAAATCCAGAACGAATTCCGCCGGCGAATGCGAAATCACGGTAAAATTGCTGTAATTCCCTTCGGCTTTAGATTCGGGGATTTCGATGTTTAATTGCTGAGGCGCTTTTTTCTGTTCCATGATAATTATCCTAACTGTTTCAATAATTAGTATTTAGAACCTTCACCGGAATTTTCTTCATCCCACTCATCCTCATTGGGAAGATTATCGTTGCCAAAGAGTTTCCACGGATCCTCCGCTTCGGCTTCTTCGGAGAGGCTCTCATTGAGTTCAGTGTCGTCTTCAAATTCATCCCAGACTTCTTTCCGCTTCTCGAACTTAGATGGATCGATGTCAGGTTCATCGTAGTCTTCTCGCTCGCTTTTAAGCATTTCCTCGCCATACAAGCTCATATCGAAAAAATCGATGTCTTCTACAATGTCATGGAACACTAGGAGTTCGAGAAAATCGAGGTATTTTGGATCGCGAAGATTGGTCTTGCAATGCGGGCAGATGAGCGATTTTTTCAAATCCTCTTCTTTAAGTGGATGGTTACATTCGGGACAAACTAAATCTTCCATACTAACTCCTCTTCAAAAGTGGCGATTAATATAATCCTCGATATCCTATCCGTCAAGGTATATTTTTTCATTTCGTTTCTCCGGAAAGAATCCGAATCTGGTCGTCTAAAAGTGACTTGATGCGCTGATAGCTGGGCTCAATTATATCTTTATTTTTTTTGATCAACAGATTGAAGATCGAGGCTGTGGCGGAGGAATGAAATCCGATTCGCATCGCCGCTCCGCAGTTGTAAACCAGATACGCGTTGGTCGGATTCGGATCGGATGATAAATCCACCGCCGCCGAATATTCATATTGAAAAACATCCTGAGCCAGGTGGCCAAATGGCAGGCGGGATTCATCCAAATCCGAGTTGAGGATCGGAAAAAACAGAGAAAGGTCGATATTCTTCAGGACGGGAAAAAAGGATTGATAAACGCAGACTTTAATGAAAAATGCATTATTGATGATAAACGAGAAAAGCATCCGCTGTGCGATTTGAAATTCATCTGGGGCAAACGGCAAACAAAGGAGCAGGTACTTCCTGTCGCGTTTTAGTTTTTCACCTTTCAACTCGTAAAGAGAAGATTGACGGATTATCCGCTTCGCTGTTTTTTTTGTAATGCTCATCTCAATTGTCCAAATATTTCTTTTCGTTCGTCCTGAAGCGATCGTGATTTCAATCTAAATTCTTGTCCGAAGATAACAGATTACTTGAAAAAAACAAATGGTTTCTCAAGCCCATCGGAAACGCGCCTCACTTTTACCACTGAGTTTTTCATTTGTTTCATTCTTCCGATTCAATTAAGATAACGATGTAATCTTGATACCGTAGAAATTTTCAAAAGGAGTAAATGATGAAACGTTTCCGATCGATCATTGTCATTCCAACTGGACTGATCATTCTGCTTCTTGCCTGTTTGACCAACGCTCAAACCGAACTTGTAGAACTTAAGACGATCATCCCCGATATTGAATTAGACATTCGTTACGCAACGACAAATAATTTTGTCAGACAGGTTCTTTATCCGTCAAATCGCTGTTTTTTAGTTCGGGAGGCCGCAATTGCACTGAATGAAGTTCAGGCAGATTTAAAAACAAATGGCTACAAACTGAAAGTCTATGACGGATATCGTCCGCTTTCTGTTCAGCGGCGCATGTGGGAAATTTTTCCGAATCCCAACTTCGTTGCCGATCCGAAAACCGGTTCCCGCCACAACAGAGGTTATGCGGTAGATGTAACGCTAATTACTATCGATGGAGATTCTATCGATATGCCGACACCATTTGACGATTTCACCGAAAAAGCCAGTCGAAGTTACCAAAATCTTCCTGAGTCAGCGCTAAAGCACCGACAAATTCTGGAAGACGCAATGGAAGCGCATGGGTTCACCGGTTTGTCAAGCGAATGGTGGCACTTCGACTATCAAGGTTATGAAAACAAACCCAATTTAGATATTCCCATCGATCAAATTTCAAAATGAGGTCATCATGAATCAAAAGCAGGCAATCAAAAAATTGCTAATCGGACTATTTAGCCTGACACTCATTTTCGGACAGATATTAGTTGCAGGCGATCATCTCTTAAGCGGTCAAGCACAGAACGCCGGATTCGATCTTGAAAAACTCCAGCGCGTCGATGCAGTGATTCAACAACATATATCGGATGGAAAAATCCCCGGCGCCACGTTGCTCATCGCACGAAAAGGTTACATCGCATATCGAAAAGCATACGGCAACGCCCAACTGACACCAACCGTTGAAAAAATGACCGAAGATAAAATATTTGACATGGCTTCCTGCACAAAACCGGTTGCAACAGCTTCCTCCGTTATGCTTCTTGTTGAGGAAGGGAAAATACGTCTCGCAGACCCGGTGAAACTGTACATTCCTGAATATACCGACTTTATCGATTCCGTCGGAAAGAAAGACGAACCCATCCGGGTTTACCATTTATTGACGCATACCTCCGGTTTACCGCCTTATACTAATGCAAACGCATTGAAAGAAAAATTTGGCTCGCCATGCCCCGACCAGCTTGTTCAAACTATCGCGACAATCAAGAAACAGAATCCGCCCGGAAAGGTCTTTGATTACAGTTGTCTCGGATTCATCACGCTTGCTGAGATTGTTCACAGAATTTCTGGTAAAACGATTGATGAATTTTCGCAGGAACGCATTTTTACGCCACTTGGCATGAAAAGCACCCTGTTCTGCCCGCCGGAAAAATTCCAGCCACGCATCGCGCCGACGGAAGTCATCAATGGAAAACCGTTGAGAGGATTCGTTCATGATCCGCTCGCTCAACTCATGGACGGAAAATCCGGAAATGCCGGACTCTTTTCAACCATCGACGATCTGGCAATCTTCTGCCAAATGCTATTAAATGGCGGAACCTACGGCGGAACGCGTATTTTTTCGCCGCTGACCGTTCAAGCAATGACATCGGTTTATTCAGATCTCGCCTTCGCTGGACGCGGACTCGGATGGGATGTGAACTCTGCATACAACTCGAATCTCGGCGATCTGTTTCCCGAAGGAACATTCGGTCACACCGGCTTTACCGGCACATCGATCTGCGTCGATCCCAAAACCGAAACGATCGTCATTTTGCTGACGAACGCCGTTCATATACCAAACAGCAGCGCCATTCGGCTCCGGTCACTGGTGGCAAATATTGTTGCGGCGAGTATTGTAAAATATTAGCGGTTTCCGGATTATTCAACCGTGACCGATTTTGCCAAATTGCGCGGCTTATCGACATTCAAACCTTTTTGATCGGCAATTTCGTATGCCAGCAGTTGTAACGGTATAGCATTGAGCAAAGGCGATAAATCCTCATCTGTCTTCGGAACATAAAAAATATGGTTTGACAAAGCGCTGATCAGTTTATTCTCACAATCTGTGACAGTCAGAATTATACCGTGACGAGCCTTGACTTCCTGCATATTCGACAGGACTTTATCGAAAACTTGACCATTTGTCGCTAAAAATATAACCGGCATATTTTCGTCGATCAGCGCAATCGGCCCGTGTTTCATTTCTGCCGCGGGATATCCTTCGGCGTGAATGTAGGAAATCTCCTTTAACTTTAACGCTCCTTCAAGTGCAACGGGAAAATTGATGCCCCGTCCGAGATAAAGTGCATTTGTCTTTTGCAAGTAATCCGAAGCAATTTTCGCAATTTGTGATGCACTGTTGAGAATTTCCCTAACCTGCGCCGGAATTTGAGTCAAATTTTTGATGAGCGCATCCGAGACTGGCAGACTTTTTTCCTGCCGAAACCGGAGACTTAACAGCAACAGTGCCATCGTCTGACAAACAAACGCCTTTGTGCTGGCGACGCCGATTTCAGGTCCGGCATGAAGATAAATTCCGGAAGTCACTTCGCGGGCGATCGTCGAGCCGACAGCATTCACAATTCCGATGACCTGTGCGCCAGCGGATTTGGCCTTGCGGAGAGCCGCTAACGTGTCCGCTGTTTCTCCCGATTGCGAGATAACGACGACGAGAACATTCTCATCAATAATGCCTTGCCGATAGCGAAATTCGGAAGCATAATCAACTTCCGCTGGAATGCCCGAATATTTTTCAAAGTAAAATTTCCCAATAAGAGCCGAATGCCAGCTAGTTCCGCAGGCAGTGAGAAGAATTCGTTTAACTCTTCCGAAATCGACTGATAAAGAAAGTTTGATCTGGCCATCCTTGATCCGACCTCGAAGCGTGTTCAGAATAGCTTCCGGTTGCTCGTAGATTTCCTTGAGCATGAAGTGCTTGAAGCCTCTTTTCTCAATCTGACCGGCCGTCCATCGGATTTCCTGAACTTCGGGCGTGATCGTGCTTCCGTCCAATTTTCGAATGACACATTCCGCTTCTGTGACGGTGGCGATTTCGTTGTCGTTCAAATAGACCACCTTTTTAGTATGTTCGACAATCGCAACGGCGTCCGACGCCACAATCGTCTCGTCCTGACCTAAACCGATGACCATTGGCGAGCCTTTCCGGGCAACGACAATTTTATTTTCCAAACGGTGAAGAACAGCAAGGCCATAGGTTCCTTCGACATTTTCCAGAGCCGCCGCAACGGCAGATTCCAGATTTCCACGATAGAATTTCTCAATCAGATGCACAATTACTTCCGAATCAGTTTCCGATGCGAATTTGTGCCCTTCCCGCATCAGCACCTCTTTTAAAACCGAATAATTCTCGATAATGCCGTTATGAACAATGGCAATCGACCGGTCGCAGGAAAGATGCGGATGCGCGTTGACTTCATTCGGCTCGCCGTGAGTCGCCCAGCGCGTATGAGCAATTCCGATCCGACTATCAGTGACGCTGGAATCAACGGCTTTTTCCAGTTCCAAAATTCTGCCTTGGCGCTTGACCGTCACCATATCAGTTCCGGTAATGACAGAAAAGCCCGAACTGTCGTAACCGCGATACTCCAACTTTTTCAACCCATCTAAAAGAATCGTCAATGCCGGACGATTGCCAATGTAAGCGATGATTCCACACATATCAGTTTGCTCCTATAAAAGAGTGCAAAAACGGACAGCCGATTTGTCCGAAAATTTATTATTTTTACAAATCTATTTCCTTTAAAGTGACGACCGTTGCACCCCAACCGCCGCCTGTTTCATCCGAAAGTCGGTAAGAATCGACTTCCGATGGCATTTTCTCTAAAAAATGATGAACAGTTTCCCTAAGAGCGCCGGTTCCTTTGCCGTGAATGATCCGAACCTGAAAAATGCCGCGCCGACGACATTCGGAAAGATAATCAGCCAACAATTCTTTCACTTCGCGCGGCTGGAAAGTATGTAGGTCTAGCGTTCCGTCGATCGGAATTTCGATGGAATTGGCGTTTTCCTCTTTCAAATTTACCAGTCGAAAAGCATCTCGCGCCTCCGAAACGAATTTTTCCACCAGTTGCCGCACTTTATCGCCGTTTGAATCTTCGACGCCTGTGTGCGCATCGACCGCCGCCGGTCTAACATCCAGAATGGCTTTCCGGACGTTTCCGGAATTCAGTCCGCCGGCGAGAATCACCGGTTCGGGCGAAAATTCAACCAACTTCCGGCTGATGTTCCAATCATGAGTTCTGCCGGTCGCGCCGCTGGCGCCGGTTTTCGGATCGTACGAATCAAGAATAAACGCATCGACCAGCGACGAGAAACGTTCGACATCGATGGATAATTCGGTCAAACCCGTTTTGACGATCAGGCTTTTAATGAGGCGAAGTCGCGGACGCTGTTGTTTTATCTTGACGAGTTCCGGTATCGTAATCATTCCGTGAATCTGGACAATCGACAAGCCGAGAAAATCTGCCAGATCGAGAATCCCTTCGGCGCGATCTAAGTACGTAATCAAAATAGACTGATCGGCGATTTTCAGATTTTGAATAATTTCGGCGACTTTTTCGGACGGAATATCTTCCCGATGAACGGCTAATTTCAGCGGAAATCCGAGAAAATCGACGTCGCAATCCATCAGCATTTTTGCTTCAGAAAGGCTTTTAATCCCGGCAATCTGGACGCTGTTTTTCGGGAACGACATGTCGCTCATCTCAAATTGATGTAAAGTCCCCACGAGGCGTCCGGCTCGCTGACAAACGTCATTCGCTCGTTTTTCGTCGGATGATTGAACGACAACAAATAGGAATGAAGCGCGATGGCGGTACCGTCATTGAATTTGGTTTTTGAACCGTAACGAAGATCGCCGAATACCGGAAATCCGCGATGCGCGAACTGAACGCGAATCTGATGATGTCGCCCGGTGACAATTTCAACCTCGGCGAGTGAGTAGCCGTTTTCGTAATTCAGTCGCCGAAAATGCAACTCCGCAGGTTGCCCCTTGCCGCTTTTCACAATTCTGCTCGTCACGTTGTCACGCAGAATGTCGTCCTTCCATGTTCCGGAGTCGGGAATTTTTCCTTCGACGAGAACGCGGTAAATTTTCGTCACTTGCTTCGTCTGAAATTGCACAGTCAGGCGCGCGGCGGCTTTGGAAGTTCTGGCAAAAACGACCACTCCGGACGCCGGTCTGTCGATGCGATGGACGAGCCCGAGGAAAACATCGCCGGGTTTTTGATATTTCTCTTTGATGTAACTTCTGGCAATCTCCAAAAGTGTAATATCACCGGTTTGATCGCCCTGCATCAGAGTTCCCGCCGGTTTGTCGACAACCAGCAAATGATTGTCCTCATAGATGATTTTTAACGATGGATTCGGTTGATTTTTCATAATGGCTAATTTCCGGCAATTCGGCGGAAATGCCAAATCATTCCGCGCTACGGCAGAGCCAGAAACCGGTTGAAAAGTCGCAATAGGACGGATGATAATGACGGTAGGCAATTGTGCATAAAAAATCAGGCGGTTAAAAATAATATCCGAGATTGATCTGATGCTGTTGTCCGCCATGATTTGTATATTCCACTCCCGGAGTTTTCTTGGTAAACCGGATCGGACTGTCGTCCAGGCGCCGGCCGATTGGGATTAATTGTTGGAAATTATAGGTCAATCCAAACGGACCTTTACGCCATTCCATTTCCGCGTGTAAATCCAGCAAATGTAGACTGTATTTGAACGGGTAATCGAGTGGGGTAGATTCAAGGCCAAGCATCAGGTCGGCTGTTCCTTTAATCCAGAAATCGTAAAGAGCGTGGGTATAAACTGAACCAGCTCGGATATTGATATTCCGGAAGTCGAAGTTGTTATCGAAACCAATCTGCTGGCTGAAGGACCGTCCGTGTGAAAAATTAAATTCAGCCGAATGGGAAATCGGAAAAAATAAATAATATCCAAGGACTGGTGTACGCAAAAATGAATCGAGATCGTAATTAGCAATCGACAGACCGCCGGATATTTTCCATTTCTGTTTTTCGATATTAATATTGATAGCAGAACCGGAGCGACCAATATCTCCCTGGCCGAGAGTTTTCAGATCAGTAATATTAGGACGGTTATTATCGATAAAATAATCGATATTATCCCTGAAAAATGTAATTGATATATCTTTTAGCAAAGATTGATTTGGGAGTAAAGAAAAGCGATAAACCTTATCGAATCCGTTCATAGGAATATCTATCCGCCGTTTCCCATTTTGACCTGAATTGATATAGTTAATCCGCCAGTCAGAATCGAAACCCGCATAATGCATCGAAACGCCGATACGCCAGCGCCTATTCAACCTGGTCGAAGCCCAAAAGGAAAAACCGGTATTTTTCAGACTCAGAGTACTGCCCAATTCCCTTCCGAAAGTCGGTTCGAGCAAGTCAAAGAAATACTTATTGGTTTGGGAGTCTTCGGACTCGGGAAAGGATTTTATGTTTATCGTGAAGGGCATGTTGCTCTGACTGTACTCGGTACCCAGGCTGAAGATACTGGATCCTCGTGAAATAATCCAGCGGGCGTCTATTCTGGTATTCGCGATCCGGCACCGGCTGATAAGGCTGGTCTCGTCATTAAGATTATTGAAATACAAGAAATCTTCGGCTAATTCACCCGTGAAAAGATGACGGGTCTTTCCTATTTGCCAGGGCAATCCGAATTGCACCCTATTACTTTGCTCAGCCAGCGTCAGGGTTGTTTTGCCATAGATTTTTTTGCGATATACGTCATCGTAACCAGTCGAAAAGGAAATGTATTTTTCATGATAGTATGACTCGGAAGACACACTCTGATTAATTTGCGGAAAGCCCATCAGGCTGTAAATCGACTCGTACCATTGGCCGGCGAAAACTGGCGCGCTGATTAATAGAACCGTAAAAAAAGTGGGGAAAAGTTTTCGGCTTTCCCCCACATAAAACATGCGGATTAAGTGCAATCCCGTTCCTATTTAAGCAGTGTCATCTTCCGGATAGTCTGATGACCATTAATTTCCACCGTGGCAAAATATATTCCGGAGGGATAACGAGAAGCGTTCCATGTATAAGAGTACTTTGAAAAACCGTCCCTTTTACTTCATGGTCAATATTTTCACAATTTTAAAATTTCGGTGGTCATTTCTAGCCCGAATGATCCCAGATACTGTCCAGTCGATACAGTTTTTAGCATTTTCCCTTGTCAATTTCTATCATTTTTACCTGCTTTCTGAAGGATTTCACCTTCGGGACGTACCTGTCCAACTAAGCCGCCATTTTAATCAAATAACTGCCTCGTAATAGATTATAGACGATGCAATTCATCATGAACCTCAACTCATTCCTCGCCAGATTCCGAGCCCTCGCACATTCGTAATTCAGGATGCGTTTCATATATGCGAATGGATGCTCAACCTGCGACCGGATCGACGAGTGTCGTTTATTCTGTCTGATCTGTTTCTCCGACAATTTATGTCCTCGTTTTCCTTTGTTCAGGATTCCATAATAAATCCCTTTTCTTCGAAAGTCACGTTTACCCTTGTCACTGAAATATGCCTTATCTCCAAATACAGATTGCTCGTCACCGCTGATTAAATCTCCCATTTCCTGACTGTCGTGAACATTGGCTGATGTCAAAGACGCCCGCCGGATCAACTTGCTTTTCACATCCGTTCCAATATGTCCCTTATATCCATAATGATATTTCCCGTTCTTTTTCGTCGATCTGGCATCCATGTCGATCCCTGAAGTTTGGGTTGGATTCTTTTGTAGTTCCTCTCTTTTTTTCTCACTCAATGGGCGATTGTAGGACTGTATGATCGTCGCATCCACTATGGTCCCTTTCTTTAATATCAACCCCCTCAACTTCAAATCGTCTAATATTAAGTCAAATATTCTGCTTAACAGTTTGTGCTCTGTCAAAGCCTCTTTAAATCTCCATATCGTGCTGTAGTCCGGAACCTTCATATCAAGTCCTATTCCTGCAAATCGCTGAAACGAGAGTCGGTCATTTAACTGGTCTTCTAACTCTGGATCAGACAGATTATACAAATATTGCACAAACAGAATTTTCGCCATCATCAAAGTCTCTTTTCGCGGCCGGCCTCCGATGTGTTTATCAGTCTTATCAATTACTGAAATTAATTCAACAAGACGATCCCATTTTACGATCTTATCTATCTCTGTTAATTTCATTTCCGCTTTCGTAACAATCCGATTTTGACTGGCTTGATAATCTCCAAGACTCAACTGGTACATTTGACGTTCAACTCCCTTTTTTAAACAACCCAAATTTACCAAAATCTGAGGTCCTTATGAAGAGGTTTTGCAAAGAATTCTATAAGTGATCCGGCCAGCCGCCATCCGGTTGTTTACGAGTTGTTCGACCGTACGGCCTTGCAAATCAACAATGGATAATTTCACGACGGATTCCTGCGGCAGATCGAATTCGATATTCGTCATCGGATTGAACGGGTTCGGATATATCGGGTAGAGTTTGAACTCAGTCGGTAAAATCTGGTCTCTCTTGGCTATGCCGACCTTAAAGCGGTCTGGGAACATGCCTCCCAACGTACTGTCGGTGCCCATGAAGAAATTCTTCATCATTGTTAGGAAACTGGTCGGCGGATTGTCGAACCAAGCCGATATATTGACCCGCTCACCATCGATCATTACCGTAGAATCCGGAGTTGCAAAATCTTCATACAGACTCCACGCCATGTCAGCCGACATTGCGGACATAAATTGCATATTTTCGGCATTCATATCAAAGTCATCCTGATAGGGTTCCATGGCGACGAACAGATCATTCAGATTATCAAAGAATATTCCGAAATTCTCGAACGTGTCTTCCAACCAGTCACCTATTTCATGAAATTTTCCAATACCATAAGGAGTGACAGTCATAAAATCCGGATTGGATTGTTCCAATATATTGATCATATCCATTGGGCCTTGTACATTAGAGAAATCCAAATACTCAGGATCGAGATCCAGAATAAACATCTGGTCGAGTTCGTTGTATAAACTTGTCAATGCATCGGCCATCATTGACATGGCTTTACACGCCTGTTCAATCGCCTCAGTTGCGAGGTAGACCTGAGAGACGGTCAGATAATTAATTGAAAATTCACTGTCTTTACCCAGAACATAGGAATCCAGACCATCATCATAAGTTTTGACCAAAACCACATAATTCGTTATATCAGGACTTCCGATATACTGATCGACATGATAGCGGATAACGTCAATCTGATCCTGCACGTCGAAATCGCTCCATTCATAGGTGGCGAGCAGGCTGTCGATCCGTCCGTCGGAGATCATTTTCATGACCGACTTGATGTTACCGAAATATTCTTCATCGTTCAATAAATCGTATAGCAGGGTCAGCGCCAGACCAAAATGTTCGTCGGGTGTCAGGGGGGTAAGTGGCGAAGATTCTTTAAGCGCCAGCGCCGTTTGATAGGCATGTAGCTTGGTCTCAAATTGTTCTCTTGTGTCATTGGCATTCAGAATAATATCGGAAGCGATCATGGCATACATGTCGGCAGTCAAGCCGTTCGGGAAAGTATTATAAAAGGTGTAAGTCGATTGCTCTCCGCCGCGATAGTAATCCTTGTAGACACCCATCGGTCCGTCATGGTGTGCCAAGCTCTCGATGATGCCTCTGGGCCGAATGACTTTATTTTCCGCCTCAGGTCCGATTGGATAGGTTTTACCGCCCAAAAGGGCGTCGATTTCGGCAATGCCTTTTTGGAGCGAATCCATCCACGCCAGTTCGAATTCAAATGGAGCAAACGGTTGATTCCAGAGTAATACCTAAATGCTGTCGATCAAAGCGCTTAATGAATCGAGTCCTTCCTGAACGACTGTGACTCCCGGATCAATGGCGGTGCTGTTATTATTCAGCGAATCAAGAATCTGGGTAAATCCGCTGTCAAGGGTCTTGGCCATGGTCTCGCCGAGTGTAGCGATCATTTTTTGCCGATCGAAAAACGTTCGGGAAAAAACAAACAAGGTGTCTTCATATTTGGAGCCCACTATCTGGACTTTAAATTCAAAGTCAGCAGTGCTATCATAGACGGTGCTCCAGTGATCTCCAAAGGCTTCCATCAGCGGGCTGGTTTTTTCTCCAAAGTAGTCGATAGCCTCACCCATTTCATCTGCCAGCATGCTATTGTTAGTCAACCATTCATCGATTGAATCACGATAGGCCGGATAAGTACCAGATTCGAAGAATTCAGTCAGGTTCAGTACAAATGCATTCGGATTACCGGCATCGAACACCGGAAAAATATCTGTGATGGTTTGATTAACTCCCAAGATAATATTGTCACTCATTTTTTCCATTAAATATTCAAGATCATTGACCAGAGTGTCGCCATTAACATAGGTACGAGCGGCCTGGATAATGGCCAGTCCCATGTGGGCTTTCATGGTTTGAGCGTCGTCGACTCCCGGCAATAACTTTAGAAACTCAGTTTCCATGCTGTCAAGATAAACGTTATATTCCAACGTAATTTCTTTCTGGAGAATGAGATCAGGGACTTGAGCAAAAAGGGTGGTCGCAAAAATCAGTGCAACTAAAAAGGGCATTTTTAACAATTTATTCATAACTCCTCCGTTTAAGACTACTATAATTTAGCAACATTTTGACGAGAAGATGTTATCAATCTCACAGAATTGAACATTTTTCTTCTCAGGGGCTGGTTCGAAAATCAAACAACCCGCTTTAAATTTGTCCACGTTACGGCAGATCGGAAAACCGGTTGAAAAGTCGCGATAGTATGGATGATGATGACGGTAGGCGATGTGCAAAAATTATCACCACTTGATTTGAAATGTCTTTTTCACGCCTTTTACCCTTTTTCAAAAGAATCTTATTTGCGTTGGATTTACCGACATCTTTAGAAAAAACAAATCCATGAAATAATTGCCATAAATGCCAAAAAAATGCTCAAAAAATTTGCATCCTGGATTTATATTATGGCTCAGGATGTTGAAAACAGTTCTTAAACCCCGCCGAAAACTAAAGCGGGAGCAGATTTACTGATGTCTTATCAACCGGCTCGTCTAATTCTCGAAGATGGAAGCGTTTTTCACGGATTTTCTTTTGGCTTTCCTGCGTCGTCCGCCGGCGAAGTCGTCTTCAATACCGGTATGACCGGTTACCCGGAAGCCCTTACTGATCCGTCGTATTTTGGTGAAATTCTTACACTGACCTATCCGCTCGCGGGTAATTACGGCGCCCCGATTTCAGCATATCCGGATTTCCCGAATCCCGATTTTGAAAGCAATCAAATTCAGGTGCGCGGTCTCGTCGTCGCTGATTATTCAGAATCGTTCAGCCACTGGCATTCCAAGCAAAGTCTCTCAGATTGGCTTATCGCACAAAAAGTCCCGGCGATCACCGGAATCGACACGCGCACGCTAACGCAGATTCTTCGGAATAAAGGCACGATGCTTGGCAAGATCTTTATCAACGACGATATAGAATTTTACGATCCAAATCAGCACAATCTAGTCTCGGAGGTCAGCCGGAAGGAATCCGAAATTCTGGGCAAAGGGAACAAGCGAATCGCTTTAATCGACTGCGGCGCCAAGCGGAGCATTTTCTCTAACCTGATTAATCATGGATTCGAGATACTGGCGCTTCCGTGGAATACCGACATTTCAGCGTACGATTTCGACGCGATTTTAATTTCAAACGGTCCCGGCGATCCCACTATGTACGCCGAAACAATCCGCTCGGCGAAATTCGCATTCGACCATAACATTCCGACATTCGGCATTTGTCTGGGACATCAGATCATGGCGCTCGCCGCCGGCGCAAAAACGTTCAAACTGAAATATGGTCACCGCGGACAAAACCAGCCGGTTATCGATCATCTTTCGGGTCGTTGTTATATTACGTCGCAAAATCACGGCTACGCTGTAGAAAAAGAGACTCTTCCACGCGATTGGCAGGCTTGGTTCAGCAACTTGAACGACCAAACAAATGAAGGAATCATCCATCGTTCCGGTAAATACCTGAGCGTACAGTTTCACCCGGAAGGTTCTCCCGGTCCTGTCGATACACGATTTTTGTTCGATCGCTTTTTGGAATTAATTAAGTGAACCCCGAATGGACACGAATAAACGCGAATGATTAGAAATATATGATTTTCGCCCGTGAAAAAACACAAAGCGACAAAAAGGGTTTTTACAAAGTCAGCAAATGAGAATGAACAAAATTAATTCTGAATATCTTTTATTCGTGCGTATTCGTGTTCATTTGTGGTTAAAAGGTGCATCATGATCAAGAAAGTTCTTATCCTCGGTAGTGCCGCCTTAAAAATCGGCGAAGCGGGCGAATTCGATTACTCCGGCAGTCAGGCGATCAAAGCACTAAAAGCCGAAGGCGTTTATACAATTCTCGTCAATCCAAACATTGCGACGATCCAGACTTCCGAAAACCTTGCCGACGAAGTCTATTTCCTGCCGGTCAATTCCGAATTCGTCGAGAAAGTTATCCAAAAAACACGCCCGGACGGCATCTTGCTCGGCTTCGGCGGGCAAACCGCGCTGAATACGGGCTTGGAATTGCATCACCTCGAAATTTTACAGAAATATGACGTGAAGGTTCTGGGAACGCCGATCCAGGCGATCATTGATACGGAAGATCGACGGCTCTTCATCGACCGGCTGAATGAGATCGACGTGAAAACGGCGCGCAGTCATACTGCTACGACCGTTGAAGACGCCGAGAAATTCGCTGATAAAATCGGTTTTCCGGTGATGGTTCGCATCGCCTACGCGCTGGGCGGACTCGGATCAGGCGTCTGCCGAAACCGAAAGGAACTGAACGACAAAGCACAAAAAGCGCTTCTCTATGCACCGCAGATTCTGATCGAAGAATACCTTAAGGGCTGGAAAGAGATCGAATATGAAGTGATGTGCGACAGGCTCGGAAACAGCATCACGATTTGCAATATGGAAAATCTCGATCCGATGGGAATTCACACAGGCGAAAGCATCGTCGTTGCGCCCAGTCAGACACTTTCCAACACCGAATATCATAAACTCCGCGAAATCGCAATCCGCGTGATCCGCCATCTGGGAATCGTCGGCGAATGCAATATCCAGTACGCTCTCGATCCAAAATCGGAAGATTATCGCGTCATCGAGGTTAACGCCCGGCTATCGCGAAGTTCGGCTCTCGCATCGAAAGCCACCGCCTATCCAATCGCTTACATTGCAGCGAAACTCGCACTCGGTTTTGGATTGCACGAATTGCCAAATAACGTGACGAAAACGACGACGGCGTTTTTTGAACCTGCGCTGGATTATGTCGTTGTCAAAATTCCGCGCTGGGATTTGAAAAAATTTCGGAAAGTCTCGCGACAAATCGGTTCCGGAATGAAATCGGTCGGCGAAGTGATGGCCATCGGACGAAAATTCGAAGAAGCATTGCAGAAAGGTCTGCGGATGCTGGAAATCGGCGCCAACGGGCTGGTCGGCAACGACATCGAATTCGACAACCTCGAAAAGGAACTCCGGGAACCGACAGAAGAGCGCATCTTTGCCGTCGCTAAAGCTCTGGAAATTGGGAAAACCGTTTCGGAAATTCACCATTGGACGCACATCAACGAATGGTTTCTCTATAAAATCCAGAATGTCGTCGAAATCGAAAAACAATTGATCGAGTCGCGAACTAAATCCATTTCAAGAGAACTTTTGGAATCGGCCAAAAAGCACGGCTTTTCCGACAAACAAATCGCTTTAGCAATCGACAAGACAGAAGCGGAAATTTCCCAACTCAGAAAACAATGGAATCTCCGACCGTTCATTCGTCAGATCGATACGCTGGCGGCGGAATTTCCCGCCCAGACGAACTACCTTTATCTCACTTACAACGCTGTTAAGGACGACGCGGCTTATCCAAATCCCAACACCGTCATCATTCTCGGTTCGGGCGCCTACCGGATCGGCAGTTCTGTCGAATTCGACTGGTCTTGCGTGAATGCCGGGCAGACGCTCCGGAAATTGGGTTACAACACGATCATGCTGAATTATAATCCGGAGACTGTCAGCACCGACTATGACGAATTCGATTACCTGATCTTCGACGAGATCAATTTTGAGAACGTGATAGAAATCTATGATTCATTCAGGTCGCTCGGCGTGATCGTTTCGATGGGCGGACAAATCCCGAACAATCTGGCAATGAAACTTTATCGTAACAACGTCCGCATCCTCGGAACATCGCCGGAAAGCATCGACCGAGCCGAAAATCGCCGTAAATTTTCCGATCTGCTTGACAATCTGGGCGTCGATCAACCAACATGGAAAGAGTTGACATCGATCGACGAGTCTAAGGCGTTCGCCGCCGAGCATGGTTATCCGGTACTAATTCGCCCTTCCTATGTGTTAAGCGGCGCGGCAATGGCGGTCGCTTCCAATGACGAAGAACTGGTTCAATATCTTCAGCGCGCAGTGAAAATTTCCCCGGAATATCCGACCGTCATCAGTAAATATTTAGAAAATGCGAAGGAGATCGAGATCGACGCCGTGGCACAGAATGGAGAAATCGTCCGCTACGCGATTTCCGAGCATGTCGAAAACGCCGGCGTTCATTCGGGTGACGCTACACTGGTTTTACCGCCGCAGAGGACCTACATGGAAACCGTCCGGCGCATCCGCATTATCACCGAAAAGATCGCTAAATCTTTAAACATCAACGGGCCGTTCAATATTCAGTTCCTCGCGAAAAAGAACGAGGTCAAGGTCATCGAATGCAACCTCCGCGCCTCGCGCAGTTTTCCATTCATCTCCAAAGTGCTGAAGGATAATTTCATCGACTGCGCCACGAAAATCCTCATGCGGATTCCCGTTGCCAAGAGTTCGCTTTCGCCGTTTGAACTGAATTACGTCGGCGTCAAAGCGCCACAGTTTTCCTTCACACGATTACAGGGCGCCGATCCGACTCTTGGCGTTGAGATGGCCTCGACAGGTGAAGTCGCCTGCCTTGGCGACGATTTCGACGAAGCTTTTCTCAAAGCGCTGATCTCCGTTGGCTATCGCCTGCCGATCAAAACGGTTCTGCTATCAACCGGCCCGATCGAATCGAAAGCGGAACTGCTGGAATCGATTCGCGCACTGAGAGATATGAACGTCAAACTATTCGCCACTACCGGCACGGCAAAATTTCTCGAAGCGAACGATATTTCCGTCGAATCGCTCTACTGGCCGCTCGAGAAAAAAGAACCGAACGCAGTTACCTTTATCAAGGAGCGAAAAATCGATCTCGTCATCAATATTCCCAAGAATTATCAGGAAAAAGAGCTCACCAACGGTTATCTCGTTCGACGCGCCGCGGTCGATTACAACGTTATGCTCATCACCAACCGCCAGATCGCGATGCGGTTCGTCGAGGCGCTGACGCGGATCAAACCGGAAAATCTCAAGGCGCTGAACTGGGGAGAGTACTGAGGTTATTTCAACGTGGAGCAACGCTGGCTACAGCATTTTCATGTCAGCAAATAGGCGGGTAATACGCGAATATCGTTCTGGGTGGAGAATTCATCCCTGATGCTCACAATATAACCTGCCGGACATTGGTATTCCTTACGGAATAAGTTTATCTGGCTGAGAATTTTTTGCTGTTTCTGAATTTTTGACTTTATTTCGATGGGAAGAAGTTCGCCCTGTCGATTCAGAACAAAGTCAATTTCATTTTTCGCGCGGGTTCTCCAAAAATGGAGAGACGAAGATGCGGGTTGAGTCTTGTAAAGTTGTGAAAACGCAAAATTTTCGGCAAGCGCTCCGGTGTCTGTCCTGAATTCCGGTTTTTGAAAATTTTCGAGAACGGCGTTGCGAATGCCATTGTCGATGAAAAAGAGTTTACTCGATTTTTTCAATTCAGTACTCTTATTTTGAAAAAACGGCGGGATGCGTTTGACGATAAATGATTCTTCCAAAATGTTGAGATAATTCAGGATCGTTTCATGATAAATCCCGACCTCAGTAGCAAGGCTATGAATAGAGAGTAGATTGGCGATGTTTGCCGCAAGATACCTAACCAGGTGGTTGAACTTATCAATTTTTTCGATCGTAAACATCGTGCGAATATCTTTCACGATATATGCGTTGACGATTTCCGTCAGATATTTGACTTTCCGATCGAACTGGTCAATTTTGGCGACTTCAGGATAGCCGCCAAACAACAGAAATTCATAGAGAAGCGGCAACAACTCGTCACGACCAAATCGTAATTCATCTTCCTTCCAATCAAAAAAATGACGATTCAATTTTTCATAGAGATGGTCTTTGCCTCTAAATAACAGAAATTCACGAAATGTAAGAGGAAAGAGGTTAAAAATATACTTCCTGCCGGCAAGCGAATCCTGAAAACCCGTTTGGATTTGTACGGACGATGAACCGCTCAGGAATAATTTGATGGAATCCGAATGGTAATCGACCAACAGTTTCAAAAGATTGGAAAAATCTTTCAGATACTGGATTTCATCGACAAAAATGTAGTTCCTGGTTTTGAGATCTAAGCCGTGAAATTCCAAAAACGAGAGCAGGTTTTGGACGCCACCCTCAAATACCTTTTTATCTGACATTTTTTCCAAATCAAAATAGTATCGATTGGACTCGGGAAAATTTGTCATCATCCGTTTTATCAGAGTTGTTTTTCCTACCTGCCTTGCGCCTAAAATGAAGATTGCCTGCTTGCAGTCAATGTAGGTCTCCAGTTCTTTCTCGATGTCGCGGTAAAACATGTGTACTCCGATTAATTATACTTAACGCGAACGAAATTTAGGTACCACCCGTAAAAATGTCTAAACATTTATTGGGGTCAAGGCGAAATATTGTTTAAAGATGCCCTGAAAACCAAAGAGGCTGGAGAATTCCAGCCTCTTCTATTTTCAGTTTAAACTATCTGTCTATTTCTGCTCGACAACGGCTTGAGCCGCGGCGAGACGCGCAATCGGAACGCGGAAAGGCGAGCATGAAACGTAATCCATGCCGACCTTGTGACAGAACTTGACCGATCTCGGTTCGCCGCCGTGTTCACCGCAAATACCAATTTCGAGTTCAGGACGAGCCTTACGACCGCGCTCGATGCCGATCTGGATCAATTCGCCGATTCCTTCCTGGTCGATCGACTGGAACGGATCTTCGGGCAGGATTTTCTTCTCGATATAATCCGGCACAAATCCGCCGATGTCATCGCGCGAAAAGCCGAAACCCATCTGCGTCAGATCATTCGTTCCGTAAGAGAAGAATTGCGCGACTTCAGCAAGTTCTCCGGCAACCAAGCAGGCGCGCGGAATTTCGATCATCGTTCCGTACATGTATTTAATCTTCTTTAAACCATATTTTTTCAGCGTTTCTTGATAGACTTCGTCGACAATTGTTTTCTGATTCTCGAGTTCTTTGGTAAGTCCGACGACCGGAACCATGATTTCAGGATACGGTTTTTTACCTTCCTTTGTCAATTCCGCCGCCGACTCGAAAATCGCGCGAATTTGCATCTTCGAGACCTCCGGATAAGTCACGCCGAGACGAACGCCGCGATGTCCCATCATCGGATTCGATTCATGCAGATCATCGGCGCGCTTTTCCAGTTCTTTCAGCGTGATGCCGAGGTCTTTAGCCAATTGTTCGAGTTTTTCTTTCTTTCTCGGAACGAACTCATGCAGAGGCGGATCGAGCAAACGAATCACGACGGGATAACCGTCCATTGCTTCGATGGTTGCCTTGATATCCTTTTTAACATACGGATAGAGTTCGTTCAGCGCTTTTTGACGTTCTTCGAGCGTATTCGATACGATCATCTTGCGCAATGCGAACAATGGCGCGTCGCTTCCTTCACCATAAAACATGTGTTCGGTGCGGAACAATCCAATGCCTTCGGCGCCGAATGCGCGGGCGCGTTTAGCGTCGGCAGGCGTGTCGGCGTTGGTTCGGACGCCCAGTTTCCGGATCGAATCACAGAGTTTCAGGAATTTGATCAGGATCGGATTCTCGGTGGCGTCGATCATTGGCAGTTGGCCTTCGTAAACGTAACCCTTTGTGCCGTTCAACGTGACAAAATCGCCTTCACTAAATGTCTTGCCATTTACCGACAGCGTCCGCTTCGCATAATCGACATGCAGTGCGCCGCAACCGACGATACAGCATTTTCCCCAGCCACGAGCGACGAGTGCCGCATGGCTAGTCATTCCGCCGCGCGCCGTCAAAATCGCCTGCGAAGCTCTCATGCCATCGACGTCTTCCGGATTGGTCTCTTCGCGAACGAGGATAACCTTCTTGCCTTTAGCCGCCCATGCAACCGCATCCGCCGAATTGAAAACGATCTGACCGCAACCGGCGCCGGGACCTGCGGGCAAACCCTTAGCCACAACGGCAAGTTTGGCTTCCGCTTTCGGATCAATGATCGGATGAAGCAGTTCGTCCAACTGTGCTGGCGAAACGCGCAGAACGGCGTCTTCTTTTGTGATCAATTTCTCTGCCAGCATATCCATCGCCATGCGAACGGCCGCTGGACCGTTGCGCTTTCCGACGCGGCACTGCAGCATGAACAGGCGATTATTTTCGATCGTGAACTCAACATCCTGCATGTCGTGGTAATGACTTTCAAGGCGCGTGCGATATTCGTTCAATTCTTTGTAGAGTTTGGGCATTCCCTTTTCCAGTGTGACCAATTCTTTGTTATGTTCGGATTTGGAATACTGGTTGATCGGCGCGGGCGTGCGAATTCCTGCGACGACATCTTCGCCTTGAGCATTGATGAGATACTCGCCATAGAATCCGTTCTCGCCGCTTCCGGGATTTCGACTGAAGGCAACGCCGGTGGCGCAATCTTCACCCATATTTCCAAAAACCATCGTTTGAACGGTCACGGCTGTTCCCCATTCGTCCGGAATATTTTCAATGCGGCGGTAACTGATGGCGCGTTTGCCGTTCCATGAAGCGAAAACAGCGCCGATTCCGCCCCAGAGTTGCTTCATCGGATCGTCCGGAAATTCTTTGCCAAGAACTTTTTTAATGGTCTTCTTAAATTCTTTGCAGAGATCTTTCAATTCTTCCGCGGTTAATTCGGTGTCAGAAGTATAACCTTTGGCTTTTTTCTTTACGTCCATGATGCGTTCGAGTTGTCTGCGAATGCCTTCGTCGTCTTTCGGTTCGATGCCTTCGGCTTTTTCCATGACCACATCGGAGTACATCATGATCAGGCGGCGATATGCGTCATAAACAAAGCGCTCACTACCACTCTGTTTGATCAAGCCGGGAATCGTTTTTTCGGTCAGACCTACATTCAGGACGGTTTCCATCATTCCTGGCATGGATTTGCGCGCGCCGGAACGAACGGAAACCAGCAGTGGATTTTTCTCATCGCCGAATTTTCTTCCCATGATCTTCTCGACTTTAGCCAACGCTTTATTGACTTCTTCATAGAGAGACTCGGGATATTTTTTCTTGTGTTGATAGTAATAGGTGCAGACTTCCGTCGTGATGGTAAACCCCGGCGGAACGGGAAGTTGCAGGTCGGGGTGTCCGGCCATTTCTGCTAAGTTGGCGCCTTTGCCGCCCAGTAGGTTTTTCATGCTTTCGTTTCCATCGGCTTTTCTGCCACCGAATGAATACACGAACTTTTCAATTTTCGATTTTTCTCTTGTCATAAGTTCCTCTTTATTATCGATTCATCATTTCAAAAATACGGCACGAAAATTACCCACAAACCGCCGGATTATCAAGAAATGGTTTTCAGTGAAAGCATAGACAGATGAAGATAATAGCTTACATGCTATTCTCATGTTCCACCCCTCAGAACCGCTATTTCTAAAAAGTCTCAATTCCTCGACGTTCCAGCAAGGCGCCTTCGGAAACATAGAGATTGACAAGTGCGGTCAGATAGGCAACCATTGTCCGCGCCTCGCTAAGTTGGCTGGAAGTGAAATCATTTTGTGCCTGCAGGACAAGAATGTTGGTCGATTTACCCACGCGGAATTTTTCCAACTCTGCGGCAAGTTTCTTTTCCTGCAGTTCACGGGTCATTCGAGTTGCTTCGATCTGTTGTCGGGTGCGGATAACCTCGGCGTATGCGGAACGAATCTCAACCTGCGCTAATTTTTCCATATTTTGAAAGGCAAGCGATTGCTGTTCGCGGGAGAGACGCGCGCGGGTGTGTTGCGCCGATGCCGTCCGGTTTGCCACAGGAATTTCCAGCGTCAGTCCGGCGCTCGCCTGATAGTATGGAGAATTCACGTCAGGATAGGCTTTATCGAATGATTTGGCGTAGGTCGTTTTTCCCAACGTGACGAAAAAATCCAGTTGAGGCAACAAACCGTTTCGCGTCCGCCTGACTTCCAGATCACCTTTCTGAAGATTAAGCCGAGCCTGCTCCAAATCCGGTCGATATTTCAGTCCAATCTGTTCGTGAATCGTCACTGACGCCAACGTATCGTTCGGCAAAAAAGGCTGATCAATTGGTTGAAATTGTTGTGACCATGACATCTCTTTCCCCGGATTCAGTAGATACATAATCCGCAAACGCGCTTGCTCGTGACGGCTCTGAACATCAATCAATGCGCTTTTCCGAGCGGCGAGTTCCGCTTCGACAGCGGCTAATTCAATTTCCGGGAGTTTTCCAACCTTGATGCGTTCCAGCGATTCCGATAATTGACGTTCCGCCAGTTCAAGCGAATTCCGCTGAATCGCGATCTCTTGGCCGGTCAAATACAACTCCCAGTAACTCGTTTCAATATCCGCGACGATAGATTCCGCAAAGCCCTTTAATTCGGATTGCGAGATATTCAGATCAATTTTTGCTTTTCAAAGCGAGGCAAGATTGACGCCAAACCCAAAACCTTTTAATAGCGGTTGCGTCACGGTTAAGCCAATAGTACCGGAAAATTGGTCGGTGTACAAATTCGACAAAGCACCCGTCATTCCGGTTGAAGCTGTTACTGCTGTTCCTGTTGGTAATATCTCCGAAATTTGTAAAGAATAATTAGAGCGGTTATCCTGAAGTTCTACGGGTGTCGGGCGCGTTCCCAACAGACGTTGTGATTTATTTTGACTTTGTGTTCCAGAAATTTCGAGCGCAGGATCAAAAAAACCTTTTTGCTCTTTTACGTATGTTTCCATGATTTTCGGTTCCAGTCGCTTAACCGCCACTGTCGGATTGTTTTTCAACCCAAGTAAAATCGCGTCTTGTAAACCGATTCGCAGTGTATCTGCCAGTTCCGGTTCAGACGCCAGCGCAGATATTCCTCCCATTATTAGACAGAGGAGAATTTTTCGTTGCAACGTTCTTTTATTTTTATAGCGCATCTAACCGCGCTCCTTTCGGATTCTCAGCCGTTGCTCGAAAACAGAATAGATAACCGGAACCAGTACCAATGTGATGAGCGTCGAGCTAAGTAAACCGCCAATCACGACGCGAGCGAGCGGAGCCTGTGTTTCGCCGCCTTCACCTAAACCAAACGATAGCGGTAATAAACCTAAAACCGTTGTCAACGTTGTCATCAAAATCGGTCGCAGGCGACGACTTCCGGCCGTCTGAACAGCATCGGTCAAATCCATCCCGTCCTGTCGGCGCAATTGATTCGTATAATCGACAAGAAGAATCGCATTGTTGACAACGATTCCGGCGAGCATGATACTACCAATAAATGCCTGCATGGAAAAAATTGTATTGGTGAGAATCATCGTCAGTGTAACGCCAATGATTGCCATTGGAATCGAAAAGAGAACGACCAACGGATCGACAAACGACTCGAATTGCCCCGCCATAACCATATACACCAGAAAAATGGCAAGCACCATGCCAACCAACAATTCCTTGAAAGCTTTTTGCTGTTCCTCGTAATCGCCGCCAAACTGGATCAGAAAGTCTTTTGGTATTGGTAAAGTGCGCAGTTGTTCACGGATGTCGCCAATGACCGATCCCATATCTCTGCCGGTGAAATTTGTTCCGATGGTGATGATTCGTTCTTGGTTCTTGCGTTCAATAGAAACCGGCCCTTCCTGATGAATCACCGTAGCAACATTTCGCAAGGCAACGGGATAACCCCGACTGTTCAAAACAGACAAATCCAGCAATTCATCCAAATCTTTTCGGTCCTCTTCGCTGAGGCGCACAAGAATTTTGTACTGCTTTCCGCCTTCGCGATAATAAGATGCCTGCGTCCCGCCGACTGCCGTTTGAAGCGCATCGCCAATTCGCGTTACACCAAGTCCTAAATCTGCCGCTTTCTCACGATCGATCTGAATGACCTGCTCCGGACTTCCTTCCTCGCGGCTGATTTTGGTATCGGTGACGCCTGGAACTTTTCGAATAACTTCATCGGCGCCTTGTGCAAGTTTCTGTGCCGTTTCCAGATCGTATCCACGGATTTCGACATCGACCACATTTCCCGAAGAAGTTCCCATTCTCAATATAAAGAGTCCCTGGCCGGCTCTCGTCCGAATCGTGACACCCGGTAGTCCAATAAGCGATTTTCGCAGGTCGTTTGCTATTTGTTCGCTACTCCGTTTCCGCTTATCACGAGAAACCAGTTGAATCCGGATATCAGACATGTGTCCTCCGGAAGAACCATAGCCGCCACCGCCAATATTTGATAAAACGGATATGGCTTCTAGTACTTGCTTTGAAATAACATCTTCGACAGCTTTAGTCGCTTGATCGATAAGTTCCAACCGGGTTCCTACGGCCATTTCCAGGCTGACCTGAACTTGTCCTTCATCAGCAGTCGGCATTAACTCGACGCCGATAAACCGCACCAGAATCACCGCCAAAATGAAAAGTCCCAACGTCACGATCAGAACTGTTCGTTTATGACCGAGAGCCCACCGAAGTATCCTTGAGTAATTTTGCTCCACTCGCCGGAAAGCGTCTTCACTCCATGAATAGAGCCGATGCAGAGCATTTTCGTCCTGATAATGTTCCGATCTCTGAAATTTGAGAAAGCGCGACGATAGCATTGGAATTAGCGTCACGGAAACAATGAGCGAACACAGCAGAGAAAAAGTGATAACATACGCCATTTGCTGAAACATAATTCCGGAAACGCCGCGAATAAAAACGACAGGAAGAAATACAACGATCGTCGTCAGCGTACTGGCAAGAATTGCCGACCATACTTCCACCGCCCCATCCATCGCACTCTGTTGGTATGAAGCGCCAGACTCCCGGTGGCGATAAATATTTTCGAGAACGACAATCGCAGAGTCAACGAGCATACCAATCCCAAGCGCCAGCCCGCCGAAAGTAATCGTATTCAACGTGAATCCACCGAAGTACATCAGTCCGAAGGTAGCAATAATTGAAATCGGAATCGCCGTTGATATAATCAGCGTACTGGAGACATTTCGCAAGAACAGAAAAAGAATCAGAACCGCTAAAATGCCGCCGATGAGCGCCGAATTGCCGACACTGCTGATCGAATTTTTAATGTACGTTGTGAGGTGTCCATTATCGGAATAAGTCGAATCTGTGGAATATCGCGGTTAATGCGTACCATTTCCAGTTTCACCGCATCGGCGACTTTTACCGTATTTGCGCCAGACTGCTTGTTGACAGCAATACGAAGCCCCGGTTTGCCATCAATACGTACCATTTGTAAAACTTCTTCCCATGAATCGATCACATCGGCGACATCGCGAATTTGAATCGGCACACCGTTTCGTGCGGTAATCACCGTATTTCGGATTTCGTCAAGACTAGAATATTCACCCTGTGTTCGGACAAGCACGTCGAGATTTCCCTTCTCATACAAACCAGCGGGAACGTTCCGATTTTCACTTTTCAGCGCGTTCAGAACAGATTCCGGTGAAATGTTCAGAGCCTTCATTTTTGCAGAATGTAAGTCAACATGGATTTCCCGGTAGAGTCCACCGCGAATATCGACCGATGCAACGCCCGGTGCTTTTTCCAGCCGATATTTGACTTGATCTTCGACGATTCGCCGCAACTCTAGCGGACTTAGGCTACCAGAAACGCCAATATTCATGATCGGAAAAGCCGACACATCAAACTTTCGGATCATCGGACGATCAATATCTTCGGGAAGCCGACTCATTACTCGGTCGATACGGTCGCGGACATCGTTCGCCGCGACATCCAAATCTGTCCCCCAGTTGAATGAAACCCGCACGACGCTTCGTCCTTCGGTGGAGGTCGAGGTAATTTCATCGACGCCCTGCACCGCCGCCAGCGCCTCCTCGATCGGGCGAGAGATGGATTCTTCCATTTCCTGCGGTCCTACATTTCCATAACTCGTGATGACCGTAATCGTCGGATAACTGATTTCCGGCATCAGATCGATGGATAACCGGCTAAATGACACCAATCCGAGCGTAATGACAATAAGATAAATGATTGTGGTTAAAATAGGTCGTTTAATTGGTCCGGCGGCGATATTCATTTCGATTTTTCCCCAATTTGCAAAGAATCAGGCGCTGATATTTCAATTGGTTTCATTTGGGGAAGAATCACCAAACTGCCATCTTCAAGCAAATGCTGACCCAATGTAATGACGCGCCCAGTAAGAATCGGCGCAACAATCTCCGTGTATTCCGACGTCACGATTCCGGTCGTCACGGAATAATATCGAGCAACGGTTGTTGATTCTGGAACCACGAAAATACCGACTCCTCCGTTGGAAGTCACTAATGCTTTACTCGGCACGACTTGCGTATTCGCTTTTTCCGCCGTGATGACCTCAACGCGGGCAAACATTCCAGGCTTTAGTTCATGCGTCTGGTTAGCCACTTCTACTTCCATCTGGGCAACGCGGGAGGCTTCTTGCAACATAGGCGCAATGCGGGTTACTTTACCCCAAAACGCCTTATTTGGAAATGCATCTACCGATACTTTTGCCGATTGACCGGAATTAATTTTTCCGTAATCTCGTTCGATCACCGTCGTCCGAACGATTACGCGGTCAATGCCAACAACCGACACAACGGCAGAATTCGCCGACAGGAGTGCGCCCTCATCAATATAACGTTCACCAATAAGACCGGGCTGAGAAGCGATCAGCGTTGTGTAACTCAAACGAATCTTGGCAGATTTTAATGCCGCTTGACGTTGTTCCACCTGAGCCCGTGCCAAATCGAAACGCGATTTCTGCGCGGAATAATTCGACACCGCGGCATCTAATTCGCTGGACGATGCAATGCCTTTTATCTGAAGAGACTCCACGCGGTCTTTTTCCTGTTTTGCCAAATTAAAATTCGAGCGGGATTCGCTTAATGAAGATTCGGCAATGCGCAAATTAGCTTCCGCTTCCAAAACGCCCTGCTGATATTCGGCATTGTCGATTCGGGCAATGATTTCTCCTGCTTTGACTTTGTCGCCGATCCGTTTTCGAATCTCAATTAACCGACCGGCAACTTTGGGTGAAACAACGTATTGATAATCGGGAAAAACTGTTCCTGTCAATTCCCGAACTTCCACGATGGGCGCAAATCGAACGCTATCCACCTCAACGGCTACCGGCAGTCGCGCCATTCGGACCAATTTCTGCTTGTTGGCTCCGGAAAACAAATTGACTAAACGCCAACCCAATAATGCCACCAAAACAATACCAATACCGATTAATATCTTTTTCTTCATCGATTGATCCTTAACTACATTTTAAAAATCCGTACACTTTGACACATCTCATCATGGAAAAGCGTCAAATGTTTCGTTAATTTTCTGCACGATTTGTCAATGTCGGCATTTTCCGGCCAACCCATTCACTGGTTACCGACAACCAGATTCATCCTAATCAAACCATTAATGGCAGACAAACCCAATCAAATTTGCTTAAACATGACCAGCTTCGAAGAAATCACCGACTCCCGCGAGGCTGACATGTTCGATGGAAACAATTAGTTTGTGACACGCTCTAACCGCTTCATTATCGAAAAGATAAAAACCGCCGAGAACAGACATGAGATGACAAAAATCGACCACAACTGCCAGAGTTCGAGAACACCCCAGAAAGTGCTGCCTACGAACAGCAGTTTATTGCCGACTGCGGTAGCCAATAACCAGCCGCCCTGCATGAGACCCTGGAAACGATCCGGAGCCACCTTGGATACAAAGGAGAGTCCCATCGGACTGAGAAACAATTCCGCGATCGTGAGAATTAGGTAGGATGAAATCAGCCAGTAGGGCATAATCCGCGATGAGTCGGGAACCTGACTGAACTTAATCGCACCGGTTTCATCAATGAGTTTTAATTCGTGAGGAGAAACCAGGTTCAGCGAGCCAATCAGAAGTACCAGGAATCCCAGCGCCGCGATCACCATACCATAGCTGATTTTGCGGGGAGTGGAAGGTTCCTTGCCTTTTTTATTCAGCCAGGAAAATAGTCCCATCACAACGAAGGTGAGTGAAACGATGAAAAGCGGATTGAACGATTGGAAAATCTCCGGCGCGATTGGATTCTGCGCTTCTCCCTGTTTGAACAGATAATAAATAACCGCGGCGCTGACGACTAAAAATCCCACTCCCGTAAAACGCACATTTCGGGCGTTTTTTCGCCCCAAGATTAAAACCAATCCGATTAAAAAGGCGATCAATGACAAAATATTTGGCAGTGTGAAAAACATATAGGTATATGGATCGACGGTCTTGACGGTATAGTCGCGGGCGAAGAAAGTCAGCGTCAGTCCGTTCTGATGGAAGGACATCCAGAAAAATATGACTACAAAGAACACCAACAAGAGCACCATGACCCGCGATTTTTCTTCTTTTTTTGAGATCAGTAAAATCCAGGTCACGAAGGTAACGAACAGCCCGATCGCGGCGCCAGTAGCGATGTCTTTCACCAAACTGATCAGATAAGCCACAACTGCACCAGCTACAAGGGCACTAATTATCGCCAGCGGTTTACCTGCCAACGAAACTTTTGAATCGCTTCCGGCCGTGGCCTTTTCTTTACTGGGTAAATATCGGTTAAAGATGATATAAACCACCAGTGAGATGATCATCGCAATGGCGGCGATCCCAAAAGCAAAATTGTACCCCGTGGAGAATACCTCGAGATAGTTATGAGCAAAGGCAGAAAGATCTGTCACAGGACCGCTCAGACTTACCCTGTTTGCCATGGTTTGCAACTCACCGGAATCTTTCAAAGTACCATTAATAAACTGGTGACAAATGGCCGGCAAACTACCGTCATGTAGTAAATTGTTGGACTTCAGCCACCAGTTTCTGATACCGGTCGCCGCGAAAGGGGCAAAGAAAGCGCCAACATTGATTCCCATGTAGAACAGCATATAGGCCGAATCGCGGACTTTGGAATATTTTTCATTATCATACATTTGTCCGACTACGGCTTGCAGATTGCCTTTGAACAGACCATTACCGAAAGCGATGGTGAACAGGCCGATGAGTGTCACGGTAAGCGACAAATCGGGGATTGCAATTAACAGATAACCGGCAAACATAACGATCTGTCCGAACAGTATCACCGTTTTGTATTTCTTGGTAGAATCAGCGATAATGCCTCCAAACAACGCTAGGGCGTAGATGGCAAAGTAAAACCAGCTGTAAATACTTCCGGCAGTATTTTCGTCCAGACCATATTTGGACTGAAGAAACAACACCAGAATTGCCATCATCGTATAAAAGCCGAAGCGCTCGCCCATGTTGGCAAAGAAAGCAACCGCTAAACCTTTGGGGTGGTTTTTAAACATTCTTCATTCCTCCTGATTGACTGATCATGAATATCTAACAACGAGAAAAACCAAAACAATTGCCGAAAATATAGTCGTTACGAAATCAAAATAAAAGCACATTGATCCAAAGGTATAAATTTGGGGTTTGAAATATGGTCCGATTTACCCTACTATTAATTTTTCAGAGAAACGATGTTTAATTCGACAATCTTTTGTGAGTCAAATTCGGGCTATTTAATCAGTATCATCCTTTTCATCTGTTCAAAATCGCCAGCTTTGATTTTATAAAAGTAAATCCCTGACTTCAATTCCTTGGCGTTGAAATTAACAATATGCTTACCAGATGGCATCCTTTGGTTTACCAGTGTTTTTACCTCCCTGCCAAGCAAGTCATAAATCTGCAGTTTTACAACACTCTCGACCGCAATTGAATAGACAATGGTTGTCATAGGATTAAACGGGTTTGGATAATTCTGAAACAAGGCAAAATCTGTTAATATTTCTCCAGGCATTTCGATAGCTGTGATTTGATTTCCGGTAATGAACGCCGCCGATTTCAAATTCATCTCCGGCTTTAAAATCGCGGTAGTCCCTGAAATTATCAACTTTGAATTTTTCACGGATTGTCTGTCCTCGATCCCCGCTATCATGGTCTTCATGGTAATGACTAAGGATAAGGTAATCCAGGTGAGAAACGCCATTTTTCTTTAATAAAGGAATAATCACGCTATCGCGGATAAAAGCCTTGCCACAATCTACGAGCATTTTTTTACCATCCGGTAATAAAAACAGCACCGAATTGCCGTGATTGACATCCGGAGCAGTAATTGTTAGCTCAGCCGGTTTTCTTTTGGGAACAACCTGCAAATTTAGCAACCCCGCCTCGCCCGAATTAAAATTGATCGCAACAAGCTGCTCACCATCGGGTAGAGTCGTCAAAGATTCGGCTGAGATTTTGTATAGTTAATCTTCTTCCGAATCATGCCTAGTTATATTAAACTATGCTGTTGTAACGCCGCGAATCCCGATTATTCGGGAGGAGCGAAGTTACAACAGCAGGAAAAACGAAAGCCTGCCCGACATTCAGGCGGGGAAGAAGTCTTATGGAACCAGCTGAAAGAAAATTAGCCCAGAAGCGCTTAAGCGCCCTAGAACTGGCTAAAGCACTTGGAAACGTTTCCGAAGCCTGTCGCCAACGGGGTATTAGCCGGAGCCGTTTTTACGAGTACAAAAAGCGATTTCAAACCCATGGAATGGAGGGATTAGTTGATCTACCACCTATCCATAAAACTCATCCCCAAACGACACCACCATCAGTTGTCAAGACAATATTGGATCTGTCGATCAAC